>ERZ1026884.54-NODE-54-length-72563-cov-12.617325_pt1 | contig 72563 bp, 43 predicted proteins | sample MGYA00380172_ERZ1026884 | MGnify/ENA primary metagenome ERZ1026884 (study PRJEB33269, sample SAMEA4719808) | human gut metagenome | biome: human-associated habitat; feature: organic feature; material: feces | place: Cameroon | collected 2013-10 ... | reverse complement strand
GAAAATAGGAGGCAAATGCCTTTTATGATTAGCATTTACCTCCTACCCGATTATATTCATTTAGTATTGTTTTAGGAATGGTGCAAACCTAAAATATATGAGAAAAAACGAATACGTATTCGTAAGCCGATGAATACGTATTCGTTAAAATCCTATTTAATGCCCCTCTTGTTAAGGGCCTCGCTATATCGTTTGGCGTTCTGCAGATGCTCGTTGTATGTACGTGCAAAGTTGTGTGTTCCGCTGAAGTCTTCCTTGGCACACATATATATATAGTCGTGGTGCACGTGGTTGAGTACAGCGTCAATACCTGCTATAGATGGTATGCGAATAGGGCCAGGAGGCAATCCAGGGTTCTTGTAAGTGTTGTATGGACTGTTGATGTACAGTAAGTTGTTGTAGATGCGCTTTAGGTCGAAGCGTTTCCATGCAAACTTGATGGTTGGGTCGGCCTGCAATGGCATACCATTTGGATATTCTGCATTGCGCAGCATCAGACGGTTGTAGTACATGCCTGCAACCATGGGCTTCTCGCCATCGTTGGCAGTCTCCTCGTCTATTATGCTTGCCAATGTGCTCACCTCTACAGGTGTTAGTTTTATAAGGCGAGCCTTTTCGGTGCGCTCATGGTTCCAGAACTTATGGTATTCTTTCTGCATACGGTCGAGTAGTTTCTCGGTGCTAACGTTCCAATAGATGTCGTATGTATTTGGTATGAACATGGCAGCAATGGTAGCTGTGTCGTATCCATACTTCTTGCATGTGGCTTCGTCGGCAAGAGCGTGATATATAGTGGCACTGTCGAGCATAAGTTTCTTGGAAAGTTCGGCAGCAAGTCGGTCGGTAGTACGTACAGACGGCACTACAAGGTTGACAGGAGTCTGCAATCCATTCTTCATATGTCTGAATACAATGAATGGTCCTTCGCCTGGTCGGATGGCATAGCGTCCGGTGCGTATGTTGTCAGCATATTTGCTGTGTCGTACCAGAGTCTTGAAACCAGTCATTCTGCTTGCCTTTGACACCTCGGCAATTTTGGTGTATACCGAGTCGATGTTGTCGTCGTTGTCTATATAGACATACTTGGTGTCGGAGCTTGCCGACATTGATGCAAAGAAAAAGTAGTAGACTGCAACCACAGCCAACAGCAGGCAGCAGCCAACAATGATGAGGTATTTTCTTTTGTTGTTTTTCTTCTTTCTCATGATGTTTCAGATGGTTTTTGTTTTATTATAATCGTATGCAAAGGTAACTGAATTGGAATATTTGGCAAAATAAATTTATTTTTTTTATACGTATTATGATTATTATGGCTACCTTCGCATCGTTTAATATAGTAAAAAGAAGGTATTATATATAATAAGGTATGTACAACACTTATATTTTTGATTTGGACGGCACGTTGCTGTCCACCCTTGGCGACCTTGCCGCAAGTTGCAACTATGCCTTGCGCACAAACGGTATGCCGGAACGTACAATTGACGAGGTTAGGGTATTTGTGGGTAACGGAGTAAAGAAGCTTATGGAGCGTGCCGTGCCTAATGGTGAGGACAATCCAGCATTTGAGAAGACGTACTCCGACTTTCGTAAGCATTACATGGAGCACAATCTGGATACCACAAAGCCGTATGATGGAGTAATGGACTTGCTTAAAGAGTTGAATAGCCGTGGCAAGAAGGTAGCTGTGGTAAGCAATAAGTTTTATGCAGCAACCCAAGAACTATGCCGCCACTTCTTTGGCAATCTTGTTCAGGTGGCTATAGGCGAGCGCGAGGATATACGCAAGAAACCTGCTCCCGATACGGTTATCGAGGCTATGCGACAGCTTGGTGTTACGACCGAAGGTGCGGTATATATAGGTGACAGCGATGTAGACATAGAGACAGCACGCAATTCGGGCATGCCCTGTATCAGTGTGTTGTGGGGATTCCGCGACCGTGACTTCCTGTTGCAACATGGTGCAACAACATTGGTGGATACTCCTGCTGACATACTGAGTCAGGGCATAAATGCCTGATAAGCTTAATAAGCCGCGATACACTCAAAGCCTTCTGCCGCTACACGATCGCGTATGGCGTTAAGTTCGTTGTGTGTTGCCTTGCTAAGATGGGTGCATGGTGTATCGCGGTCGATGGTATATATCATCACCTCGCTTGGTTTAATGCGGCGTATAGCTTCGAGCCATGGTATGACGTAGCGGTCGTCTGTATTGGATACATCATTGCCTAAGTCGTCTGTCCCATGCATAAACATGGTTTGTATAATGACGTGTCCGTTGAACGACTGCATCTGCTTGATGATCTCTTCGACGTTGAATGCCGACGATTCCGGGCGGTTCACCTTTTTTATATACTCAGGGTCCACGGTGTCGAGCTTCATAATATTGTTGTCTACCAGCTTGAGTGCGCGGTGCACATTGGGTTTGTGGGCTAAGGTAGAGTTGGTAAGTACCGACACCTTAGCCTTGGGATAGTATTTGTTGCGCAGCTGTATGGTGTCCTCTACTATTTCGAGAAAGTTGGGATGTCCGGTAGGTTCGCCATTGCCCGAGAAAGTAATGACGTCAAGGTTGGAGTTGTTTGCTTTCATCTCCTTAAGTTTCTCTTCAAGGCAAGAGGCAATATGCTCGCGAGTTGGTCGTTTGGACATTGGCGAGTGCCAGTCATTGTAGCCCACTTCGCAATATATACAGTCGAAGGTGCAGAACTTTGAGTCGGCTGGATTGACGTTCACACCTAACGATATGCCCAATCGCCGACTGTGTATCGGTCCGACGATAGGCGATGGATAAAGTGTTATAGACATAATAATATCACTTATTGTTTATAGTATAACGTTTTGTCTGTGGGTTTATTGCATGTTAATTGTCGTTAATCGCTCGCCAATCCGGTTTTTTTTTTGTTATTTTGCAAGAAATTTGGTATAATATACCCATTTCGAAATGGCAAAGAAAAGAACTAAGTCCGGCAATCGTCAAGGATTGCAGGCAGTAACGTTGTGCATAAGCACGGCAATGGTGCTTATCCTGTTGGGAATGGTAGTGTTCTCGGTGCTTATAGCCCGCAACCTTTCCAATTATGTAAAACAGAACATCGTGGTGACAATGATGCTTCAGGACGACATGACGTCTGGTGAGGCAAGGCAGTTTTGTGCCAAGCTCAAACAGCGTCCATATGTATGTCAGCTTGCTTATGTAAGTAAGGAGCAGGCCTTGCGAGAGGGTATAAAGACATTGGGCGCCGACCCTCGCGAGTTTGCCGATACAAATCCCTTCCTCTCTTCAGTGGAGCTTACGCTAAATGCCGATTATGCCAACAGCGACTCGCTTCGATACATATCCAAAGAACTTAAGAGCTATCCTAAGGTTAGCGAGGTGAAGTACGAGAAAGACCTTGTAGACCAAATTAATGCCAACATAGCCAAGATAAGTGTTGTGTTGCTATCTATAGCATTGCTGTTGACCATTGTGTCGTTCTCGCTCATCAACAACACTGTACGCCTGAGTATATATGCCCGACGTTTCTCCATACACACAATGAAGCTTGTTGGAGCGTCATGGGGATTCATCAGAGGTCCGTTTGTGCGCAGATATATGGCTCTTGGTTTGCTTGCGGCACTCATTGCATGTTGTGCCTTGGGCGGAGCTATATATGGACTGTATATGTATGAGCCGGGCATTCTTGAGGTGCTTACATGGCTGGAGCTTGCAATTACGGCTGGTGTGGTAGTGTTCTTCGGACTCTTCATCACAGCAATATGTTCCACAATATCAGTCAACAAGTTCTTGCGCATGAAGGCAGGCGACCTTTATAAAATTTAAAATTCAACATTATAATAATAGAATCGTGGATAAAAGAAATTATGCTTTCGACAAGACTAACTTCATACTGTTAGCGGTAGGAATGTTGGTTGTTATTCTTGGTTTCATTCTGATGAGTGGAGCAGGCAGCGACGAGTCGGTGTTCAATAACGACATCTTCAGCGTGCGCCGTATCAAGGTTGCTCCGGTGGTTTGCTTCATCGGTTTCATCTCAATAATATATGCTATTATTCGAAAGCCTGCAGACAAGGGCGAGGAGTAAGACGATAAAAAGATGCATATAATAATAAAACTATAATAAAGAATGGATTGGTTACAAGCTTTAGTCCTTGGCATCGTACAGGGACTTACCGAATATTTGCCCGTAAGCAGTAGTGGACATCTTGCCATAGGCTCTTATCTTTTCGGCATTGATGGCGAGGAGAATCTTGCCTTCACCGTATTGGTACACGTGGCAACAGTTATGAGTACCTTTGTTGTGCTTTGGAAGGAGATAGACTGGATATTGAAGGGACTTTTCAAGTTCAAGATGAACGACGAGACAAAGTATTTTCTCAATATCGTGGTGTCTATGATACCTATAGGTATTGTAGGTGTGTTCTTCAAGGACACTGTAGAGGATATCTTCGGCTCGGGCTTGCTTATTGTGGGTTGCTGCTTGCTTTTGACTGCGGTTCTGCTCACTTTCTCTTATTATGCTAAGCCACGTCAGCGTGATAACATTTCGATGAAGGATGCCTTTATAATAGGTCTTGCACAGGCGTGCGCCGTACTTCCTGGTTTGTCGCGCTCAGGTTCTACCATTGCAACAGGATTGTTGCTTGGCAACAAGAAGGAGAAGTTGGCACAGTTCTCATTCCTTATGGTTATACCGCCAATCTTAGGCGAGGCTTTGCTCGACGTGCTTAAGGCTGTTAAGGGCGAAGAGGCCTTTGGCGATATAAGCGTATTGCCACTTGTTGTAGGTTTCCTTGCCGCATTCTTCAGCGGTTGTCTTGCTTGCAAGTGGATGATCAACATCGTAAAGAAGGGTAAGCTTATCTACTTTGGCATCTACTGTGCCATAGCTGGTGCTGTAACAATAGTATGTTCAATGCTCTAAAAAATAGAACAAAGACAATATGAATTTCACCAAAGGCGAAGTTATCGCCATAAACAAGCCTCTTGACATGACGAGTTTCAGCGCTTTGGCATATGTGCGCAAGCGTCTGTGTATGCGTCTTGGGGTGAAAAAACTTAAGGTGGGCCATGCCGGAACACTCGATCCTCTTGCAACTGGTGTGCTTGTGCTATGTACAGGCAAGTTTACAAAGCGCATTGAGGAATTTCAGCAGCACGGCAAGGAATATACAGCCACATTGCAGCTTGGTGCAACAACACCGAGTTATGATATGGAGCATCCAGTAAACGAGACCTATCCTACTGACGGCATAACACGCGAACGTATAGAAGAGGTGTTGCGCCAGTTTGAGGGCGACATCGAGCAGGTGCCACCTACATTTAGTGCTTGCAAGGTAAGCGGACAGCGTGCTTACGAATTGCGACGCAATGGAAAGGACGTGGAGCTTAAAGCCAAGCAGATACGTATTGACGAGATAGAGTTGCTCGACTTCAATGCCGAGACAATGCAGATGTCTATACGTGTGGCTTGCGGAAAGGGTACCTATATACGAGCGTTGGCGCGCGACATAGGCAGAGCTTTAAACTCTGGTGCCTATCTCACAGCTTTGTGCCGAACTCGATCAGGCGAATATCGCGTAGAGAATTGCATCGAACTGAAGCAGTTTGAGGACTGGTTGGCACAGCAGACAATAGAAACTACAGAAGATGAATAAATAAAAAAGGACTATGAAGTTATCACAGTTTAAATTTAAATTACCCGAAAATCAGATTGCACTATATCCTCACAGCATCTATCGTGAGTTCGAAAACGACAAAGGCGAGAAGGAAACCTTCCGCATAACACGTCGTGACGAGTGCCGACTAATGGTTTTGCATAAGAAATCTCAAACTATCGACATGTTTAAGAAGGACGCCGACGGAAAGCCTATTGAGGGTGAATACCTCGACTTCCGCAATGTACTCGACTACTTTGACGAGCACGATACGTTCATCTTCAATGATACCAAGGTGTTCCCGGCTCGTCTTTATGGCACAAAGGAGAAGACCGATGCCAAGATTGAGGTGTTCCTTCTGCGTGAGCTTAATGAGGAGATGCGCCTTTGGGATGTGCTTGTTGAGCCAGCACGTAAGATACGTATAGGCAACAAGTTGTTCTTTGACGAGAGCGGTACTATGGTGGCCGAGGTTATAGACAATACTACAAGCCGTGGACGTACATTGCGTTTTCTTTACGACTGTCCGCACGATGAGTTTAAGCGCGAACTCTATTCGCTTGGCGAGGCTCCTCTGCCTAGGTATATCATTGACCGACGTGAGGAACATCACGCTACAGAGGATGACTTTGATGACTTCCAGTGCATTTTTGCCAAGAATGAGGGTGCTGTTACAGCTCCTGCTACAGGCTTGCACTTCTCACGTGAGTTGATGAAGCGTATGGAGATTAGAGGCATCAACTTTGCTTATATCACGCTGCATTGCGGATTGGGCAACTTCCACGACATTGAGGTGGAAGACCTTACCAAGCATAAGATGGACTCAGAGCAGATGTACATTAGAGCCGAGGCTTGCGCTCTTGTAAACAAGACTAAGCAGGAAGGACATCGTGTATGCGCAGTTGGTACAAGCGTAGTTAAGGCTACAGAGACTGCTGTTGGCACAGATGGTATGCTTAAGGAGTATGAGGGATGGACCAACAAGTTCATCTTCCCGCCTTACGACTTTGGTCTTGCCGACTCGATGATATCCAACTTCTATCATTCGCAGTCTACATTGCTTATGGAGACCTGTGCCTTTGGTGGCTACGATCTCGTGATGGAAGCATACAATCTTGCTGTTAAGCATGGATACATGTTTGGCTGCTACGGCGACGCTCTACTTATTTTAAACGACTAATGTCAAGCGATTATCAACACATAGCTTACCTCTCTCTCGGTTCCAACCTTGGCGACCGGTACGCCACAATGCTTAAAGCCATTGATATGCTTGGCAATGAGGTAGGCATTGTTGACCGCCAATCGTCAATGCTTGAAACGGAACCATGGGGATTTCAGTCGGCCAATAAGTTTCTTAATATGTGTGTAAGGGTGCTCACCACATTGTCGCCACTACAGCTGCTTGCCGCAACACAGAGTATCGAACGTGGGCTTGGAAGGATGGTTAAGTCGGTAGACGGTCATTATCACGACCGACCTATAGACATTGACATACTGATGTATGACGATTTGCACATCAGTACCAAAGAGCTTACACTGCCGCATCCGCTGATGGAAGAGCGTGACTTTGTAATGATTCCACTTAGGGAGATTTATTGGTAGGTCAATATTTAAATGCCAAAAAGCCATGACAAATGGACAAGCGGCAAAATAAAAGGCTTTACATTAGGTCTGTGAGAGCATATTCTCGTTATACCTAATGTAAAGCCTTTTATTTTAAACTCTAAATTGAATAACTAAAAATCGCAGGCGAAGTCGAGAATAATTTCTTATTTCTAACTTCTAACTTCTAACTTCTAATTCCTAATTATCTTACTGCTTTTCCCGTTCTTCCTTACCACATACACCCCCTGTTGCGTCATGCTGTCTACCCGCTTGCCGTCGATGGTGTATATGTCGTCGGGCAGTGGGGTGTTGTAGTGGACGGAAGAGATGCCAGAGGTGGGGGCTATCTCGAAGCGGATGGCACGGGCATTGGTAGAGAGCGTCTCGTTCATATTGTCTGTCACCACGCTGTAGGGGAGCCATGCACGGTTGGCGGCGAGGTAAGAGCCAGTGAACCTATAGAAGCCTATGCCCCAGTTCTTGTCGGCGAGAACGTAGCAATGGATGTTGAGGGCGGACAGGGGAGCATCCGTGGCGTTGCCCTCAAGTATGGTAGGCTTGCCGGAGGTAAGCGAAGTGGGGGAGAAGCTGTGGTTGCCGGCAGGACCATACACCACATAACCCTTAAGGCTGTCGGTCACCGTTACAGGTGTGAGCGTCATGATGTAGTCGCTCACCTTGTCGTCGGCACTCTGGCTGTTGTGTGCAGTGGCAGCATATACCGTAACCTCCTCAGGCACACGGGCATTGAAAGGCAGGCAGATGGTGCTCCATCCGTATGGCTTGCCGTCCACCATCTCGTCGCCAGTCTGACTGATGGTGAGCACGTAGGGATCGAGTTTCTTATACCATACGCTCTTTGTTGCAGCTCCCAAGCCACCGCGCATGTTGGCAGCACGCACACAGTAATAACCCGTCTCATGCTTCGAGAGGTCGTATGATGTTGTTGTGATGTTGTCCACGTAAGTCCACTTGCCCGTGCCCTCGTCCATCTTAAAGACAAAGTAGCACATCGCCATCTTCTCATCGTCCCACGTAAGGATATCATCCTCAATGGAGATGTTGTCGTTCCACGTCGTGCTGTTGGCATCCTTATCCTTATTGGTAGCCGATGCCGCATCTATCTGGCAGCACAGGTCGTTAGGCTCGAAGCCGTCGTCGCCACCGAGAACGTTGCGCACATTGTACGAAGCAGCCTCTACGTCGCTAAGCACACACTCGTCAGAGCCGGCGGCAGGCACGCATAGAGCTATGGTGCGGGCGTTGAGCGACAGCTTGTTGCCAGCCGCGTTCATGCTGTTATGCTCGTGGAAGCGCAGCATAAGGTCCGTCTTCTTCTTCGTCCATCCGTATGGGCGCGGCTCTATAAGCATCCTCGTATTGAGGAAGGTGCAAGCCGGCGAGTAGTTGCCCGGTCGTCCCAGTGTCCAGTTCTTGTTCTTAAGCAACGTCAGTTGGTCTGCTTCAGGCTTGATAGTGCAGTTGTTAAATACGTAGCCCCATTCCTGCATGGCCTGTGTGGTAGGCGCAGCGATGTTGTTGGCGGCACGGTCGCGCAGTATAAGGTTGCATCCCTCGAACCATACATTGCCATCGCCTATGACCATATCCACCGCTCCCGTGATGTCGCAGTTCTCGAAGTAGCCACGAGAGCTTGCCGAAGGGTTGTTTGAGTTGTATGTATACTCATAGCTTCGTAGCGCCACGTTCTTAAGCACCGTTCTGTCTCCACGGTCGCGGAAGGCAATGGCTTGCGTGTTGAGCTTCTCGTCCTTAGCCTTCAGGTAGTCGAAGCGGTTGTCCATAGTTATGTCCTCGGCATAGAAGTCGTTGACGCCTGCGTCCAAGGCTATGGTTGAGGTGTAGGCACTACCGCCGTACTTAGGCTCGTTGTAGATAATAGTGCCATTCTTGCTCTGCCCTATCAGCGACACATTAGAGGCGTTAATCCTGGTTACGCCGTTATTGATGACGCCCACGCCGGCTATGTCCGAGTCGGCGTTACCCGTAAGATGATGCGTGCCGTCGGGTACGAAGATATAGAAGCGGTGGCTGTCGGTATAGTCGTGTGCGTTGGCAGCGTTGATGGCTTCATTGATGTCGCCGTCACGTCCCACCACGAAGTTAAACGTATGGCGATGATACTTCTCCTTCTCCTCCGTAATATGCAGGGTGAGCGAAAGCTTCTGCTCGTAAGCAGCACCATATATGTCCTTTAGTTTACCCGCCGGAACCACAATCTTCACGACATCTCCTGCTGCTATATTCCAATACCTAAACACCTGTTCCTTACCCGATTCTGACAGATACAACGTGCCGTTCACGTTCAGCATGGTTTGCCGCATGGTTCGGCTGAACCCAACCTTGATGACACCACTTCGCGGTACGTCGTATATCTCGTTGGACGTACCTGTGTATAACTTTCCTCCTACCGTTACTCCAGTAAACACGGGCGGCGTGTCTGGTGTTGTCAACTCGAACTTTACGGGGTACGATTCCACTGCTATGCTGCTGTGCGTCATCACCGTTACGTTACATTCTTGCGTGCTGATGTCGGCCTTGGTGGCAGTAACAATGCCGTCGCCGGTGGCTGTACCCGTAACCTCCGGCATCTCCTCGTCGGCGTTTTTCCAAGGCGAGGCGTCAAAGGTTATATATCCGTTGTTTGCCATCTGCTCCTTAATTTGCTCCGCGCTGAGCGTCTTGCCGTCGCAGGAGAGGGTGGCAATGGTGGGCTTCTTTACCGTCTGCGGCTTGAATGTAACGCTGAAATTGCGGAAGTTTGAACCGCTAACAAATTCCACATTCAGATAGGCGGTATCGGCTTGGCATACCGTCTGAGGCTCCATATTGTTCACAAGCGACAACGACTTGCCCTCAATTTTCACCGTCTTGTCGCCCTTCTTTATGTTCTCCGTAAGCGTTAGCTTTGCCAAGCAACCCGCTGTGGCAGGGAACACGATTACGGCACCAGCCGTAATCTGCATGCGCTCAGGGTATTTCTCGTTCATATTGGTGAATCGTCCCTTCGTGGCGTCAAGGTCAATCTTTATGTCTATGGCTTGGTTGTTCCACTTAAGCTGTGTTACGAGGATGCCCTTCGCTTTTTCGAGGTCTATGGTAGGCGCTCCGTCTTTGGTGGCAAAGTCCCATGTGGCGGTAACATCCTGCGTCACGTCAAGGCGGTTAAACTTGTTTGGCTTGAACACAGGCTGCAGGCGCAGGTCGCTCGCTGTGGCTATGTATGTACTGTCGATGTTATAAATGTTGCCTACCTCGTCCTCCCAATGGTCCAGCGTGTTGCCTTTATAGAATAGCGTGCGGTTGGTGGGGATGACAAAGGCGTCGCCTTCCTCCACAAGCTCAGCTATGGGGGGAGTACCTATGGCTTTCTTTCCGCCGTTGTATGTGATGTAGTAAGTGGATTTCTCCTTGAAGTAAACCATAAAGTTGAGGTGGTTGGTGATGTTAAACTCCAGCTCATAACGTGTGTAAAGGCTGTCTGCCAATTCCTCTTCAGTAGACGCAGTCTCCTTCAGCGTAAACACCGTCTGGTCGTATTCCCACGTTCCGTCGTTGTTCTTCTTCACAATGGTTAGCTTATTGCCGTCATTTTCGGTACGGTCAAGGTCAACAATGCGGTCGAGTTCGTAGCCGAATCGTCTGTTAAGGGTGAGGCGGACGTGGTCGCCTTTCCTGAAGGCATAGCCTCCATCCTCAAGCTTCTTAACCTCAAACTTGCCCGAAGCCGACTCTGCATTGGTTACTACTCCGTGCTCGGGGTTGTCAATCTCGGCGTGCAGCTCCACCATATTGGCAGACATTGTGCGCACCTCTATCCAATGATAGTACGAATAGTCGTCCTCGCCGATGACGATAGGTACGCGTAGGTCGGGGTTGTTGGTGGTGTAGGTGTATACGTATACCTTGTTGTGTCCGGCTTTCTCGCGTTCCTTTTGGGTTTGTTCCTCGTCCAGCTTGGGCACAACGCCGTCGAATGTGGTGGACGAAATCTTCGAGTAGGTGAGCATAGATATGGTTGTTCCCACGCCACTTGGCACCCATAACGTCGTGCCTGGACCAAAGGCGCACCATTCTTCGAGAGCCGTGTTGCGTATATATCCCTTCTTGCCCGTGTCGCACCAAAGAGCCACGTCGCGCTCGTGCGACTTGTCCTCGCCATTCTCAATTACATTAACGTATGCCTTTGTAGTCCAAAATGGCTTCTCACCGCTGCCTATGTTGACGGGCGGGGCGCATACCTTGCGGCTCTGGTTGGTGGATGGGTCGTCATAATCGTGCAGCTTGCGCGTAAAGTCGAAGCGTATAATAGTAACCTTTGTGCGGTTAAGCGCAGAGGCAGGATTGTCCTTAAATACCGGAACAAGCGTCAATATCTGACCTTCTGAAGCAAACGTGTAGCTATGTCCCGGCACGTAATGCACGGTGGTGTCGCCCTTCTCCTCCACCCAGTATTGCAGTGTGGAGGCATATCCGTCCTTGTCCATGTTTCTGAAGAACGTGTAGTTGGTGGGTATGACGAAGGAGCGCACGCCGCTCTGCTTCGAAGGCGTGATGCTGTAAGAGCCGTTTGTGGCTGCCGAAGCCCCGTTCACCATGCCCTCCGGTATGTGGAACACTACGGTGCCGAGTGGGTCCTGTGTCAGTTTGTCTTCCGCCCATGCACCATGCAAGGCACAGACAGAGAGCAGCAGCAGCGTTAAGGCACGCAATGTATTATTATAAGATAAGACCGTCTTTACCATAATATATATAATGTGTATGAGATGTTTATTTTACTATAAGCTTTGTTTTGCCGAAGATGTAGAGTCCGGGCTGGAAGCCGCTGTACGTAGCGACGCCCGGTTGTACGTCAAGTATGCGATAGAGTTGTCCCACCGCCGTCACCACGTACAGCCTTGTGCTTACCGTACTCTCCACACGTACACGCTGTGCGCCGATGGAACGTACGATGATGCCGTTGTTCTGAGCGTTGTCTTCGTCGTCCATGGTGTCCGGACTGATGGCTCCACCCTTCAGTTCCGATATGTTTATCAGTTGGCTGTAGGCTGGACTTGGCATAGCGTTAGTCGCTGTTGCCGACATATATGTGCGGAACGGCATGACTGTAGACAAGGCAGAAGCGTCGTCAAACGCCGTGCCGCCCTTGTTGATGCCGTACACCTTGCCCTGGCTTACCTCCATGGCAGCGAATGTTCCGTTGTGCGCATAGCCGTCCTTGACGACGGTCTGCATGGTCTTGGTTACCGGAATGTTTACTGTGCCGTACGAGGTGTTGCCGCCCTGGGTCTTGCCGTAAGCGTTGAAGGCTATGGTCTGAGCATCCTCCATCTCGCCCAACAGCTTGTTGTAGAACGCGCTTGAGAGGTCGAACTCATAATAGCGTTCGCCGGCGAAGCGCACGATGTAAGGCTTCTCGGCTGCAAGACGCGGATATTCGGGATATTCGTGCTCCTCGGCATAGTATGGGTTGGCGTCCTTATTGTAGAGCCAGCCACTGTAGTTGTCGATGAAGAACCTATTGTTGAACTTATAGTTCACGCCGTTTGCGGCATCGTTGTCCGGTCGCTGGAACACAGCCGTCGGCACACCGTTCTCCTTTCCTACCGATGTAAGGCTGCGCAGCCAGTACTCGTGGTGCAGTGTGTGGATGTTCAGCTTTGGGTCTGCCGTCTCCTCGGCAGATGGCGAACCATAGAAGTGGGTTATCTCGCCGTTAAGCGAAGCCTCCACTTTGTCTGCCGTAAACGGCAGGCAGATGCCTTCCCACGCTCCGTAATAGTCCTCTGCGTATGCCATCGGCTTGCGCACATACCAAGCACGGTCGGTTACGTTGAAGGCTATTGGCACGCAGAGGTCGTTGTTAATACACTGCTCTCCCTCGCTGTTCGTATTGTCGGAGGTGCGTTCGACGAGGTGGAGGAGCGACGTAGCGTAACTGTCGTCCGCAGTCTTGACCACGTGATGACCCTTTATGAGCGCCTCCCTTGTGGTCTCATCATAACCGAGCGTGTTCTCCACAACGTCGTAAGCCTCATTGTCGGCTGCCGTGTTGTCGGCTGCCGTGTATACGAGGAGGTCCTGCGTAATGCCGGCATCGTCCTTTACACGGAAGTCGCTGAAGGCAGTGGCGTTGTCGTTCACCGGCGGATAGAAGATGCCGCGCTCTGTCATGCCCGTTGCTGCGGCAAGGTCGTCCTTGCAAGTGAAGTCGATAGCCGTTGTCTTAGGAGCAAGCACGTACGTATACCAGGTGCTGGAGCCTTGGCTGTAGGCATTGTAGTGGAAGGCATCCATAGCCGTACTGCCATAATAAGCTGCCGTGCGATACACGCGGTTGCTCATAAACGACAGTTGGTGAGAGGCTATCTCGTTAGGCATATCATCTGGTTTCGACTGTAGTGACTGTCCCCAGAAGAGGTAGTCGTTCATCAGTTCGGCTCCGTTCTTGTTGGCATTAAAGAGCGGCACGTAGTGTGTAGCTCCGTCCTCAGTAGCCAAGCGGGGAGCGTCCACGGGGTGCGTCTTGTCGTGACGTGTCTCCACCTGCTCGTAGTTGGGTATGTCGCTCAGCTTGCCAATGCGCAGATAGGTTATGCCGGTGTTCTTGCCCGTTATGGCATCAGTACGGCAAGCATACTGATAATCGCCGTTGGCATAATAGTCGGCCACGTATTTCAGAACGTCCTTGTCGGCATTGTTGCGAGCAAGCAGATAATACTCGTTGAGGTCGTACGCCACTCTGCCGAGACGGAAGTCGTCGTGCGTATATCCATTGTAGGCGCTGCCGTCCCAACGATACACCACAGGTGTTGAGCCGCTGCCGCTTGTTGCATACTCGAAGCAGCAATGATAGTTGGGCTTACTGCCCTCGCCTGTCGTGCCGGACAGTAGTCCAGAGGAAAGACCGAGGTTGTAGATGTTGCCCGTTACCTTACCGAAGAGAGCGTTGTTATAGCCCACTGCGTTGATGATGTGTCCGTTGCCATGCAGGGTTCCGGCAAACTCGGATATGTAAGCGCCGTTCTTTGGCGTAGCTGCCAAGTCGAGATTGTCTTGCAGCACAAACTGGGCATTGGCACCATAGCGTGGTGTTGTGCCACCATTGCCAATGGAGTCGACAAAGGCGGCGAACGCCGTAAGGTCGCTTTGGTCGGCTATGTAGATGCGTGGCTCGGCGAAAGCGGAGCCTTCGTCCTTAGCACGCTTTATGGCTTCGGCAAGGTGGAGGTTGATGCCAGCCTTGTGAGGATCCATGCGGTGATAGTTGTGTACGGTCAGGCGGTCGCCCTCCTGCATGTTTATCTGCATGATGTCGTTCACGCCCGTAATGGCAACGCCGAGCTGTATGCCGTATCCGTTCATATAGTAGTATGCCGGTATGTCGAGATAGTCGTCCGTCTTGTCGTAATGACATCCCGTAAACAGACCGCTACCCTTCTCGTCAGCCTGGTTGAAGGTGTCGTATCCCTTAGCCACGGCGTCCTTGATGTTCTCCTTTGTCCACGGAGTGGTATCGGCGAAGTGCCATGTTCCGTCCTCCGCCTTGACACGCTTGCCGATGCGCCAGTAGTAGCCGCTTACAGCGAACGACTGGTCGGCATTGACCACGAGGTCGTCCTTGGTTACGCGTATCATCTCGCCAGGCAGCACACAGTTGCCCACGTTGATGTGTCCGCTTACCGTCGGGCCTTGCACATACTCGATGGTGAGGTAGATGGTGTAGGTATATTCGCGCGGAACATAGTACACCGTAGGATTGCTCTCGTCGATGGTGATGTTGGAGATATTGCTCACCTTCTCGTACTTCTTGGTGTTGATGTCGTACATAAAGAGGCTGTCAACCTTGACAAACTCCTCCGTCTGTGGCTGATAGTAGGTGTTGTCGGCGTCAAGCTTGCCCGATGTCACTTCAACATAACCGTCGGCTGTCTTCTTGTACAGCTTGCCCGTACTGGCATAGATAGGCTTGTTGTTGGTTTCGCTTACATACTCTTCGTAGGCAGGAGCCTTGAGCACGAGCGTAGCCAAGCTCTTCTTTGAGAGGTGCTTGTCGAAGTAGTCGGGCTCAACGTAGTTGGTGTTGTCCACCATGTCAACTAATTTGAACGCTATCTTGGCATCCTCCCTCAACCCAGCGGGCAGCGTGTTGTTGAGAAGCGTTGTCTCGTTGTTGCCATTCTCCCTCATCGAGAGTTGCGCGGCAAAACCCTTCGCCGCCTTGTCCGCATCCTCTTCGGTGCGAGCGCCGCTGAATGAGTTGGTGGCAGCACCGCCCACATAGAGGCGATAGCCGTCCGTCACCTTGTCAGAGTAATACTTACAGTCTGTCTCGTCAGTCTCGTTGCCCGTAAGATAGTTGCGGTATTCGAGGTCGCTCGAGTACAGGCTCTTGTCATCCGGGTGTCCGCTGCGCATCTTCCATTGCTGTATGCGCACCTTCTGTCCGCTCATCAGACCCGCAAGCACGGTAAGACCGTCCTTGTTGTCGCTGTCGAACTCGAGAGGGTTGTCCTTAGACGACTGGTAAGTGTAGCCCGTGATGTTGACATTATAATAGTAGTGGAAGCCGGTGACATACCAGTAATGCACCTTCACCGAATCCACATTCTGTGTTGAGTAATATCCCGTCGGGAAACAGTCGTCCACGATGTAGCGTCCCTTGTGGTAGGGGAAGACAAAGTTGCCCGTAGTTTCGAGGAAGTCCTCGTTGTGCGTATCGCCCTCATGACGCTTGTGGTTGTTGTCGGCATACACGTAGCCGCCACCTTCGTCCAGACGTACATTGATAAGATTCATCTCCACAACACCATATATAGGACCGTAATGCTCTTTCTCCACCACCTTCTTATACTCTTCGTCATAAGTGTCCTGGCAGAGCTGTATCTTCATGGCATAGCCCGAAGCGATGCCAATCATGTTCTTAGCCGTACCGTCATTGCGTTTCTGGAACATGCCCAATGGGTCGTTGGCATCCTGGTTGTCCTTGTTCAGCTGGTAGTCGTCGATGTATTTCTGCTTAACACCCTGGTAAGACAAGCCCTCGAAAGCCTTGTCTTCCTCGTTTGTGGCAGAGGCAAGTTCGCCCATGCGGTTGTGCCACTTCTCCTTATTGAAGTCGACGTTGGATGTTACGGCACCCACGTAATGGATGTTGTTGGAGAATCCCATGTAGTTGCGTGCCTTGGGGTTGTACTTGAACGTCTCGTCGTTGTCGGTCTTTGCCTCCAGCTTGCCGCCGTCCATACGGATGTTGTCTGCCACCATCTTTATCTCACCCACACGAGAGATGGAGTAGGGTGTCTTGTTAATGGCGTTGACGGTATAGTCGCGTGCACCGAGTAGCGAGAAGCAGTTGTCCTCCAGGCGAATGATGTCCAGACGCTGGAAGGTATTAAGAATCTTCGGATTGTCTATGGTGTGTCCGGCAAAGCCATATCCCGTAACGTCGGCGCTGCGGAAGCCCTGCGCATACGAGAGGTGACCATCGCCGAAGATGCCTCCCTCACTGTCGTACTCGTAAAAGACGTTCTCACGTATGCCGTTAAGACTTGGCATGGTTGCGGCTGTATAGAAGTAATTGTCCTGCAACGATATGTAGCGATACGTATATATATTGTTGGCTACAGCCTCGTCGTTGTCGTAGTGCTTATAGTAATAGCCATAGAGGTCGGTGCCTTCGGGCAGTGTCACCGCCTTCATATCCTGACGCGATATGGTGATGTGCTCGCTGTCCTTGTTGTCGCCTATGAGGATGAGCGTGTTGCCGCCGAAGCCAGCCGTAGTGCCGTTAGGCAGACCAGCCAGCTCCTTAAGCTCGTCTTCGGAGTCGAACGATTTGTCGGCGTTATACACGTCGTTGAACTTAAGCACCGTGGTGTTGTTGGCAAGTACAGACGATCCCTGGGCGATGGAATAACCACCGCCATACACAGCTTCGTCAATAAAGATATGCACGTTGTCCCATCCCACAGACGGTTCTTCGGGAGTGACTTTCGTGAAGTAACGCTCCTTGTCGGCCTCGGTTATCTCCTGGCGCTTGCCGTTGTCTATGGCTACGATGTCGTCGTAGGTGCCTTGCGACACCAGTTCGTCTGTAAGCAGATAGATGTTCTGCTTGATGGTGGGCGACGTCTCGGTGCCGTTGTTGTTCTTAAGAGTAAGGTTCTTCTGGTCGGTGCGTTTGAGCACGTATCTGCCGCTGACATTGTTGTTTGAGTTGACATGATAGTAGGTAGGATAACCCACCTTCACTTGAGTGGAACCGAACACGTAGCCCGAATACGATCCTCCCGTAACGGCACGGAAGACATGGCCGTTGAGGATGTCCACGTTGGTGACGCCGATGACATTACCCTGCTGACCGCCGCCGTATACGAAGTTGGCTGAAACGCCGCACGGCAGGAACTTGCCTCCGTCCATCTGTGGGTCAGAGCACTTCACGTCATCGCCGAAACTTATCTCGGTGTTGCCGAAAACATAGCTCTCCATGCCATAACCGGCGCCGTACACGTTGAGCGAAGAATATTCCGAATCCTTTATGAGCAGTTCGTTCGACTTCTCCAGCTTCTTCTTCTCCTTGCCAGCCAGCATGTCAGTCTGCATATTGATGGTGACGTCGCCTCTGATGGTGCCGCTCTTGAAGCAGCCGCCATACACGTTGCCGCCCACGTACGCTCCGTCTTTCTCCTTAGGCTGGAAACGGTTGCGGATGTTGAGGTTGATGAAAGGATAGATGGAGTGGGCTATGCCGAGCAGATAGCCGCCCTCATGGAACGCCTTGCCCTTATAGTCGTAGTTGGCATTGTTGCATCCGCCCACTATCTTCTCCGTGATGGTCAGACCTTCTGGGAAGATATAGTCTACCACATTGCCTATCTTTCTGTCGTTGTCGGCGGCAGTCTTAGGCATTACGTTCATGTTGCCACGGTTGCCGCCGCAGCAGAACGTGCCGATGACGCAGTCCTCAAGACCCATGCCGTCCACGCTTCCGTTCCATGTGAGCTTGCCCTGGATGTCTGTCTCCACGGGTTGGAAGTAGAGGTCGATGAGGTGCGGATATACAAGAGGACGCTTGCTGTTCTCCGTAGGCAGATATACGATGCTTATGTCCATGTTGGCAGGGTCGTTGGTCCAGTCGATGGAGTCGGCAAGGTTCAGCTCCTTAGAGTGGTCGTCCACGTCGCCGTTAAGCTTCTGGAACATGTTCATAAAGTCGTTGTCCTCCGACGTGACAAACATATCGTCGCCGTTGCAACCCATAAACACGCCACCGATGCGTACATGACTGCCTATGTTGACGCTCACGTCGCCAACCATCTCGTCCGAAACGTTTGTGCTGTCTTCCTCGTCGGGTGCCAATACCTTCTGCACGGTAGCCGAATTGCCGCCGCCATACACGTTGCCGTCAATGCAGATGGTGTCCTTGGCGGATGTGCCGTTGATGTGGATGCTAACCTTATTGGTAAGCGGACGCCACGAATTGATATTCACTATCTTAACCGCATCGGTCGCTGCTCTGAGCGAAGGCATGGTGCTTCGTATCGGCACAGTATATACAAGGGGGACGGTTTCCGACTTAGGGTCGTCCGGATTGAGCGGATAATACTCGTTCACGGTTACCTTTTGGTTGCCGTTGCGGTCGTTGGCATACAGGTAGTTGCCGTTGCCGGCACCGTAAACATCGCCATAGATGTGGCCTCCGTAGATGCTGATGCTGGTGCCGCTGCCGCCGTTGTCCTTGAAGTAGCCGTCCTTGTTGAGGCCTATATTGACATATCCCGACACGTCGTTGCCGCCGTATATGTTGCCATGGATGTAGATGTCCGAATTGTTTAACGTCGACGTAGCGTCGGGCGTGTTGGTGCCTATGCGCACCGTGGTGCTCTTAAGCACGTCGCCCATTAAGCCGCCACCGAAGATATCATGGCAGTCCACAGCCCTTATCTCCACGTCTGTAGAACGTACCGAGCTGTACGAGCCACCGCCGAATATACGACGGCAGAACACGCCGCCGGAACCAATGATGTGGGTGTCGCCAATGACCTTGCTCGAATAGCCGCCACCCACGATGTCCATAACCGAATAGCCGCTAAGGAAGTGCTTGTATTCTTCACCCTTTAAGACGTTGATGCCGCTGTGGTTGTTTCCGCGACTCCCCATATCCACGTTCACGTAAGTATCGCCTGCGACGATTGCGCTGTCGCCATAGCCGCCGAAGACGCAGAAGTGGGGCGATCCCACCTTCTCGTAAATCTCTCTCCACTCGTTGCTCTCAAAGAAGTTCTTGCCATTGTCTCTTCCAGACACCATTTCGGTGTATTTATGGAGCAATCCTTTTGTCATGGTGAGGTACGTGTTGCCGCCCACCTTGCATGCCACGTTGCCGCCGGCGTAGATGTTGTGGTTTATCTTGAACTTCAGTTTCTCGTGGTCGTACTGTGGAGAGTAGGTCACACCGTCAATGATGCTGGCTGGCACCCAAGAGCGAGTGCGTGGTCGCCAGTACGAATGGATAAGGGCTTCGCCACCGAGAATGAACACGTTGGTGTTGCCGGTGACGTCAGCTGATGTGGTGGTTAGAACGTTTCTGCCCTCCACTTCGGCGGTGTCGGTGCTGCCCAAGCCACCTCCATAGATGCCATGTCCGATGGAACCGTAGTAGAGCGTCATTAGAGTGTTGCCATAGACGGTGCCGTTCTGACAACCACCATATATACGCTCCAGGAAGTAAGAATATACATCCTTGTTGTTGTCGTCCTCAGGATGAGCCATGTTGGCATCGTCCGAGGGCGAGAGATATTGCTTCTTCGTGTCGTCCCAGTAGGGATAGTGCATTGCTGGGCGGTCGATGATGAGGCAGGTGTTGCCGTAGATGCCGCCAAGATTCTTATAGTCGGCACACTTCGAGGCAGAACGTCCCTTACCTCCCGCGAACACGCCGTCCATTACAGCGCCGCCACGGATGTTGAGAAGAGTGGTGCGGTTAGACGGGTTGGCATAGTTGTCGCGTGAGAATGTGGCAGCATCTGCCTTCACCGAGCCTACGTTAGCCACGTCGCCACCGCCATAAACGCTGCCGAATACCAACGTACGGTCAATGCGGCTGTTCGTGCCCTTGTAAGTGAACATCTTGCCGTAAAGATGCACCTCCGTCTTCTCCACGTGTGCCATGTTGGGGAAGTCGACGTAAGCGCCGTTCTTAAATACCGACTCTATGCCGGCTCCGCCTCCATAGATGTTGCCTTCGAAGGTGCCAGCCTTGACGAAAACTGTAGACTTTCCCTTAACAGTACCGAAGTCGTAGGTGCTGCCGTCGGTATAGTTGCCGTAAGGAAGGGCGCCCAATCCGGCTCCGTAGATGTCATGGGCAGTGAGCTGACAGTCGGTCTCGACGTAGGTGTCGCCGCTTACATAGCCGGCAAAACTGCCGCCGTTTATCTGAAGCAAGGTCAGTCCGCTTGCGCCTGTCATCCATGCCAGACGACTGGCATGGTAGCGGCGGAACGTATTAGGATCGCTGTCGCTGCCGTCATAGCTGCCGTAATAGAGCTTCTTGTCTTCCTTCGACACTTTCTGAAAGTCCTCAAGCATGGAATACTCTAAATTCAGATATGTCTGAAAGTCCTTGTTCTGATTGAGATAGCGATACTTGATGCCGTCAATGGTAAGAACGCCACTGTCGTCTACCTTGGTTCCAGGCTGTGCATACACCTCCGTTTTGCCTACTTCTGTGTTGGCGCCATATCCTGCACCGAACACTGAGAACTGCGGACGTGAGGCATCTGCTCCGCATAAGTACCAGCACATTCCTTGAAGCGAGGTAAGGTCGAACATGCTTATGGTCTTTCCCTTCGAGTCCTTAATGTCCTCAAGTGGCGAATGATTGACGATGACCACAGCCTTGCCCGTGTTGGCATCGGCGTCGATGCCAACCTTGCAGGCACGGTTTCCGCCACCGAAGATGTTATGGTTGTTGATGAAGGAGCGTCTGTCCAAATCGAAGAAGAGGCTCGTGTTCTTGTCGTTTCTTATTCGGCTTATCACCTCCTTGGTTGCAGCATCGGTGATGCTGTCGAGCGATGCGGCTGCAACCATTGTAAAGACGAGATGCGAAAACTCTTCCTTATTGCTGCATACGCGTTTGCTGTCAGCGTCTGCCGAGGTCCATGTGGTTATGTTGCCGTGGATGTCGGCTTTGCGGTTCCATATCCACGAGCCTCCGTCCATCTGCACCTTAGTGTTGCCAAGGATGTTGGCATAGGTGCCATTGCCGTCTGTGTCCTTGCGTCCGAGCACCTCGTCTGTTGCGTCCTGTTCGTTGTCAATGCGCACGTCGCCATATCCGCCGCCGTAGACGCTGTTGCCGAGCATGCCGCCCTCGACGTGCACGAGCGTGTTGCCGTCAACCGTGCCGTAGGCACAGCCGCCGTAGATGTTGCTCCATACGTGTGGCACGATGTTGTCCTTGTCTGTATAGTTGCCTGGCTTGCTGTCGGTGATGTGTACAAGGGTGTTGCCGTTGACGCGTCCTACGTTTTCATAATGGTCAGCCTCTGCCTTCGTCAGACCCTTGCCACCGCCATACACATTGCCGAATACGGAGCCGCCGTAGATGTTGACGAACGAGCGGTAGCCCACAGCCTTATAGCTGATGAATGTGCCGTCGGTCTGATTGAGTGTTGTTATGCTGCGAAGCGAGTCGGTTGAGTAATATGTGGCAGGCTTGGTTGAGACATATTCGCCCACATTGGCGTTGTCGCCACCGCCATACACATTGCCGTAAATGATGGCATCGTCAGAGATGTCAACCTTGGTGGTGCCTACAACGCGAGCCACATTGACGAAGTGTACGGATGAGGCTGATGCCGGCTTAAGACCAGCACCACCACCGAACACGTCGCCGTGTGTGCGTGCGCCGCGTACATACACCTCCGTGTTGCCGCCAATCTGTCCTGTGGTGTTGTCTTCTGTGGATGTAGGGTCGCCGAAGCCACCGCCAAACACACGGTGTACGAAGGTGTTACCGTCTACCGTGACCTTGGTGCTGTCTGCCACGGTGCCTGCATAACCGCCTCCAAGCACGCCCCAAACTGTGAAGTTAGGGATGCCCATTGAGCTGTCCAACACAGGCAATGTACTCTGATTCTTCTTATGGACGAGCTGCCTGTTGGTGTCCACATTAGTGTCGTACTTGCTGTAGTCGCCGTCCACGTTGACGGTAACGTCGGTGCTGCCCACCTTGGTCAGAGCACCGTAACCGCCGCCGAATACGCTGAAGTGGGGATTGTCATTGTCCGTATAAGCCTTCTTCCATTCGTCTGTCTTGAGCAGTTCGTATGGAGTAGTACCCTTCTGCACCTGTACGGTGGTGTGTCCGGTGCCCTCGGCAGGAATGTCGTTGGCATTGGTATAAGTGCCTACGTTGCAGGCAAGGTTGCCGCCGCCGTAGATGTTATGAGGATTGAGGAACTTGTCGTTGGCAAAGAACTCATCTTTCTTGTATACAGCTCCCTCAATGGCAGGCTCGTCAGAGGAGTCCTCGATGTTAGAATCCCACACATAGAAGAGGTTATTCGTGGCATCCCACTTGCGGTTCCATATCACATTGATGGAGAACTCGTTATTCTTATTGGGTCCGCCCTCGCCGCTCATACCGCCTTCGTCCTGCGCCAACATAACGTTGGTGTTGCCGAGAACGTCGGCAGAGGTGATGGTGTAGCCGTTGATGTAGCCGTTGCCGCCGCCGAATATCTGACCTGCCATGTTGCCAGCGAAGACGCTTACGTTTGTGTTGGCGCTGACCTGAGCCAGATTGCCGCCACCGAAGATGTCGCCATATACGTATGGTGCCTGCTCTGCCGAGCCGGTGAGACTGAGGTTGGTATTGCCAATAACCAAGCCAACCGAGTCGGGATGCTGCGTCATATTGTCGTCCGCAGCGAATGTCTGTTTGTCAGGACGACGACGACGACCGTTGCCACCTGCAAACACGGAGCCGCGGATGTCGGCATTGTTGCCGATAACGACGTTGGTGGCATCGCCGCGGTTCTCCACCACAGCCATGTCGCCGCCACCGTATACGTTGTCAAAGAAGACGCCGCCCTGGATGTTCACGCTCGCCTTGCCATAAACACGAGCCATACGCGAGAGGGTCTCCACGTTGTTAGAGCTAAGCTGCTTGGCATCTGCTACACCATAGCCGCCACCGAAGACGGGACAGTGGAAGATGCCGCCATTAATGTTAAGCTGCACGTTGCCGTAGGTCTTGCCTAATTCCTTATAGTTGCTGCTGTAGCCACCGTATGCGTTAGTGGAGAAGAAGTAGTTGGTGCCGCGTCCTCCTGCGAACACTCCCTTTTGGCAATAGAACTCGCCGCCATTGATGGTAAGCGATGTTACGATGTTAGATGTCTCACCATTGCCATACACGTTGCCGCCGTACTGGCTCGGTGTGGCTGCACTCTTGGTCCACAGACTCTTGCTCATAAAGCCGCTGCCGCCGCCGTAGATGCCGTCAATGGGGGCGGATGCATAGCCAAACTCGCCGCCATTGATGACAATGACAGAGCGTGTGTCCGTAGGACTTACCTCGGTGAAGTCTTGAGTGTCAGCGTTGTAGCAATGATAGCTTACCAGGCGGTCCTTGGCTGTGGCGTACGGTCCGTAGAGCATCACGTCCCTGCTGTCATTCCAGTAAGGAATGCTCTGGTCTGGGGTGTGCGTCTCTGCGTCGTCATCGCCATATCCGATGCCGTTCATACCGCCAGCACCGGCTCCGAAGATGCCGCAGAGGATGTTGTCATTCTTGTCGTTGCCCTTAGGCAGAATCTCGAAGGTGCCGCCGTTGATGGTGACGGTGCTGATGCCGTAGAAGGGATTGTTGACCACCACGTTGCCCGTATGTCCACGACCGGTACTGCCACCGTAAAGCTCGGTTATGATGACACGCTTGTCGGTGTATTCGTCCTTGTTGTTGACAGACGATGCCGGGTCGAGCGTGATGTTGGCTCTTCCCATAAACGTATTGCAGGGCACGTTGTATGTCTTGTCATCGTAAGGCAGAGTCAGTTCGGTCTGAGCACCTAATGTGCCGTTGACAACACGAGCCACCTTGCCGCTTCTGATGATAATGTCGACGTCGGCATACATGGCGCCCTCGTGGTTGCCGGCAAGGATGACGCCGGCGTCATAGTCGTTGGTGCTCAGCCTCTTTGTGCTGTCGTTCATCGTCACCATACGTTGCTCGTTGTGGTGATCGTTCCATGTACGGTCAATGTCGATGTCGATGGTACACTTTATGGGTTGTTGGGGTGTACCCATAATGCCGTTCTGCTTGGCAGGCGCACCGTCTACTTTGGTGACAGACTGACGACCTCCGGCACTGATACATGAATAGAATCCGGACTTGACGCTGATGCTGAATCCCTCCTTGCCATGAGGCATGGAAGCATTATAGGCTGCGATGCTGTCCGGATTGTTGAGCGGATAGAAGCGACCGTCGTTGTTGATGCCGCCGAAGATGTGCAGGGCGTTGGTCACGGCGCCGTCGATGGTGCCGTAGTCGGGTGAGTTATGGCTGAATCCCGTCATGCGGATGCCCTCATCCATGAGGATGTTGTTATACTGGCAGTAGATGATTTTATAGTTGTCGCCGCCGTTCATGGCGAAGGTAAGGTTCTCGAAGCGGGTGTCTCCCCAGATGGGCAGACCTCTTGACGCTCCCTTTATCTCTATGCTGCCTTTGTAGTCCTTGTCCCACTTGCCTGTTATGGTGGTGTTGCGGAAGAGCTGGGGATTGTCGCGCTTTGCCTTTACCCAGTCATCGTACTTAAGAAGGTTCTCGCCCTGATAGTTGGGGGTGAGGCAGAATCCGGCAAAAGTTACGTCCGGCGAACTGGTACCCATAAGGACGATGGTGTTCTCGTCCCACGAACCTTTGGCTGACAGCTTGCTGTAGGCTCCCTTCCATGTAAGCATAGGCTTGTCGGGAGAGTAGCCCCAAGAGTCGTCCGCAAGATTGTCTGTTCCTTTGGCGTATGTCTTGCCGTCAGATATGGTTACACCGGCGGGGCAGAGATAAACCACGACCGAAACATTCACGTATTTCTCAAGCAATACTGATGAGCCGCTCTTTACCGTAACCTTACAGTAATACTTGCGTCCTTTGGAACTGTCCGTAGGGCGCGTTACGATGTTCTGTGAAGTGGGGATAGAGGTCAGTCGTTCCGTACCGTTATACCATTCGTAGGTGATGTCGAGACCAAGCTCGTCGTTGGAGAGATATTCCTCGGAGTCGTTGGTGACGTTGACGGTGAAATCGCTCTTGCTTGTCGTAAGACTTGCCGTAAGCGTGATGGGGTTTACGATGAGAGTATTGGTGGTGGAGTTGCCGTCGGTGGCATACACAGACTGTGCGTATGTCTGACGTTGTAGGGTGAATGGATTGAGCTTGTCGGTATTTACCTTCACCGGCTCAGCATTGCCGTGCGACACATACCAGTCGTAAACGTCATTCATGGCATTGCCCTCCTCGTCAACGACGGTGAGCACGTCCTCCTTGCCACGCTCCATCTTCAGAGCTATGGAGCTGAAAGCGAAGCTGTTGGACGTAGCGGAGTAAGCCCAAGTCTTGCGGTCGAGCTTATTGTCGTTGATGTAAGCGTTGGCTATTTCGGTGAAGGTCTTGAAGAACGTCTTGCCCGTTGTAGGGTCGATGTCGGTGGGTTCATGCTCTGTTCCGTCGTTGTAGTTGGTAGAGCCGGATACAGCATTGGCATGAGAGTAATATAATGTAGCCTTATTGGATGCTGGAAAATTCTTCTGGTACGAGCTGCCATAGAAAGCAATGACGCTTCCCTTGATGTTGCTGCCGTTTGTTATGATGCCCGGACCATGCACATAAATGTTGGTGGGGAGAATGGTGTAAGAGTTGGTCGAGAAGCTGGTGGCACAACCAATACCACCAGATATGGTTACCGCTTTCTTGCATGTGGCGTTCTTGTGCATATTCATGTTTACGTCGGCAGAGATGTTGAAGATGCGGTGATAACCGCCGTTGATGTAGCCCACGATACCGCCTATACGGTATACGCCGTTAGCGTCATACGCTTCCTCGTTGTCCGTAACCTTTGAGTTGCGTATGATGATGTTGCTTATCTCGGCGTTCTTGGTAAGGTCGGCGGCTACGACGCCAAGCTTTATGGTACCGCTGCCCACGGGGCGATAACCCTTTGTCTTCTCCACGCAGGCTTTCTCGATTACCAGGTTGGTGACGCAGGCGAAGCCAGCTTCGTTGGCAGCTAATCCTGCCAGACGTGAGAAGAGACCCCATGAAGCCTCCTGACCGTCTGCATTGGTCCAGCAGATGTGCATGTTGCTTATCTTATGGCCGTCACCGTCAAACTTACCGGCAAAGAAATTAGGTGTCTTTGGATTCCATGAGCCAATAGGAGTCCACAACGCCTTGCCAAGGTCGATGTCCTTGGTAAGCTTGAAGTATTTGCCTGAGAACGACTTGCCGTTGTTTACATCGTGTGCAAGCTTTGCCAGCTGCATGTCGTTGCTTATAAGGAACGGCTTGTTCTTAGAGCCGTCGCCTTGAGTGCCGTCTGTATAAGGCTCGTAGCTGTCGGCATAGTAAGGCGTGCCGTCATAGACGTTGCCATACACTTTAGGTTCGTTGTCGACAGTGGAGTCCTGCTGCGCCAACACCATCTGGGCGCTGACAAGCAGGAGGGTGAGTAAGAAGAGTAGTTTACGATATATGCAATTTGAGAAATGTAAGTTCATTTTCAAGTACTTATATTGAAGTTTTAACTGTTTTCTATGTTCTAAATCAGTCTATCAGCAGATGTCCCGTATAGGCATCCTGGTCTGCCATTACATACAGATAGCGTGGCTGTATGAGGATGCGTATGGGGTTGAGCATAGCTGTCTTGCCCGTTGTCAGGTTGCCGAAGTTGTCCTTGTTAAGGGTTATCTTGGATGTTACGTCCTTTCGTGTCACCACCGTAGAGCCGTCCTCGGCTATCATCTCCACGTCGTATGTCACCTTTATTTCGGGAGTGAAGGCGTCGTCGGGTATGGTGTAGAAGTTGGCGCCCCATTGAGTGTAGCCTGTGGAGTTTACGATGGCAGACTGTGTGGCATCGTCGTACACCTTGCTGTCATCGTAGCTCTTGTAAGGAATGGGCGTATCGACGAACGTCGCACGATTTACGTCATTCCATTTTATGGCAGAGGCAGTCCAACTATTGGTGCCGTTGTTCCATGTGTAAGAGCGTGCGATGGTACACGATGTGGCGAGATAGCCCGAGAGCGAGACGCTATGTATGCGGAAATGTCGTATGGCGTTCATCTTAGCATCGAGTCTAAAGGACAGGTTGTAGCCTGTAAGGGTCTGGTCGAACTTCAAGTCGACCAAGCGGTCTACATTCTCCACATCTATTCCTGCCTTGTTGATGGGTAGAGCGCAGATAATGGGCGCTGCCTTTGTGTCGAATATTACGGGCGCCGTTGCGTTCTCCATAGAGAATGGAAAGGCTATTGTGCAGGTGCCGTCAAGGGTCTTTGTCAGCGTAGCTGCGGCAGAATAAGGCATGTATGCAAAGAAGCTGAACGAGGAAGCGTTGGGATAATCTGCCCATCGCTTAGGCGTCGCCGTAGGCCAGCTCTGTGTTGAGGCATTGTATGTGGCTGTCTCGTTATGGAAGATGGGGTTGGCGGCGTCGTTGTCCTGATAGCCAAAGACACCCATCGTGGCAGGATGACGCTCAGGATTGTATGCTTCGTAGGGATTGGTGCGGGTGAGTATCTTCTGCGACTGTGCCGAGAAGGTGATGTAGCCGTAGCTGTCGGCATGCTGAACGGGCATGTCGGAAGAACCGCAAGCACTGAGACTTGCGAGGTAGATAATAGCTGCTATGGAACTGAGATGCTTCATGCTTTTATTATATATATGTTTCTTACCAGTCGTGTGTGCCGTTGCCATCGTTCTGGATGTCGGCACCTGGGAGCCATTGCTCCACTTGCAGGTCGGCGAAGGTGATGTTGTCGCCAACGTCAGACAGTTTGAAGATGTATGTGTATTGGCAGCCTGCCTTCCACTGCATGTACTGTGCGGGAACGGTGGCAGATACTTTCTTGCCGCTTATGTAGGCGGTTATGGTGTAGGCACCCTGCTCGTAGGGGATGTTGGCAAGGGGCGGAACGTAGTACCACTTCTGATAGAGGGTGGGGTCCTTGAGGATGTGTACCTTGTCGGCAGCTTCCTCGTAGGGAATGGTTAGGATGATATTGCCAGTGGCATCGGTTGCCGAGGGCTTCATTGTGATGACGGGCTGCTGGCTCGTCGGTATGCCGGTGAGGGGATAGGTGGCTGTTATGGTGCCACGTAGAGGGGTGTCTGCCTTGGATGCGTCGTCAAGGAAGCGGCTGTCGCCGAACTGTATGTTCCTCATCGTGACGCTCTTTGTGCCGTTGGGGTAGGCAAAGCGGAAGCGCACCTTGGCTATGATGGGGGCGAAGGTAAGCTTGACGCACGAGCCGTAAGCGGCTGATGTGGCGTCGGAAGATGGGGCGGCAAGCCATAGACGACTTGTGTATGGTGTCGATGTGGCGGTGGCAACATCGGAATAGTCAAATGGAAAGCTGAGGCTGACGTTGGGTTCAGCGGTTGATGGGGTGGTGACGGTGACGTCGGTACGGAATGGACTGTAGCCAAAGAAGCGATAGCTTGTGGCTGAATGGTCCCAGTATTTAATGGTTTGTGGAGTGGGGAGCGTAGGGTTCTCGATGCCCACGTATTCCCAGTCGGCTGTGTTGGAGGCGGTGTTGCCCGCGCTGCCCTGGGTGAAAACAACCTTATAGCCGTCCATCACGAGCTGTGACGACGACAAAAAGGTAACGTCTGATGTGGTTTTATATCCCCAGACGCGGAACGAGGAGAAGAGTGTTTCGAGGCCGTTGTCTGTACCTCGTGTGGTCTGCGCATCCTGCCATTTGCCGTTGTTGCTGCTAAAGGCAATGCCTTTAGATTCGGGCACAAAAGGTTCGTCTTGCTCTGATGAGCAAGACCATAAGCATATTGCTAATGCCACTATGGTAAGAATGCGGATATACATTATTATATATAGGTGATTGATATTTGTGGATAACCGGATGGAACAAAAAATGCTCCATCCGGTTTATATGAATTAGGGATAATGCTGATTAAGGGACTACAGTTGTTGCTGCTTTTACATATACAACCTTGTATTTGTAAGTATCAGCTGCATACTTGTACTGGATAGCGTACCATCCTGCTGCATCAGGAGTGAAGGTCAAGTACTTATTAGCATCAAGAGTAACATTGCCTACAGTAGTGTCTGTTGTAGGAACTTCTGTTGAAGTAACCTTGTTTGCGTCCTTGATTTCATCCTTAGCAATAGCTGCAATCTGGAGGTCAGCCTCTGTTCTTTCCTTAGAAAGCTTGTAAACCTGAACATTGCCAACCTCTGTGCTATTAATCTTAAGGGCATTAAGTGTACCTGTTGTTTCATCAGCAACAGTAGCATAAATAGGCTTGCCAGTCTTATACTCAATAGTGTTGCCTACTACAGAACCTTCCTGATAAGTTGTGATAGAAGGAGTTGCAACTGTTGTGGTAGTACCATACTGTGCATCTGTAGATTCTTTAACTACTGCATTAAAGGTAATAGGGTAGAGACCAGCTGGATCGGTTGTGCCTGGAGTACCTGTTGTACCATTAGTATTGTCAGAAATCTTAAAGAGATAGGTGTAGCGAGTATTAGCCTCCCACTTGCTGAATGCTGCAGGGATAGCTGCTGTAGCACCTTTTACCTCGATAGTTTCGCCAGATTCTGGTGCATTCAAAGTATAGTCACACTTAATCAAGATAGCCGATGCTGTTGTTGTCTCACGAGTAGGCAATACGGTGAAGTAACCTGTTGCTGTAGCCATATCTTTGTCTGTACCATAGAGATGGTCTACTTGAGCTGTGGATGTTTCTGCCAGAGTGCCTAACTTACCAGCATACCAGTTCTTGCTCTTTATAAGATTTTTATTATCTGTATATGCAAATGTGTATGATGGTTGTGCAACTTCATCCCATTTATATGTCACAGTACCTTCGATTTCTTTTCCACCTACAAAGTAGTCATCTTTAGTAGAAGTAAGGATGATGTTATTGTCTGTTGTTGCCTCGAGCTTTCCAGCATCATTGTAAGCGTAGAAACGAACATTTGATACAAAATATCCAGGGATAGTCTCATAAATACCTACACGAACCATTGACTGCTGACGCTTGAAAGAAAATTCGACAGGCTTTTGGTATTTGGCCTTTACAACCTTTACAGGATCTGCTATATATAGGATTTGCTTCGAGTGCAGAAGCTGTTCCTTCTGTCGGATTTGCTTTAATATGGCCTGCGAAACCTGTTACTGTAGCAGATGGAATTTCCTTGCTTTCATTAGGAAGTACTGCTACATTGTATTTGAAAGCTGCAATTGGTGAACCTGCAACGAAGCGATACTCTTTAGCTGAGTAGTCCCAATATTTGATGGTCTGATCTTTATCTAATGTGATTTGACCAGTACCAAGGTCTGATGCATTTTTTGCACCAACATACTCCCATCCATCAGTATTTGATGTAGTGTTCTTATCTGCAACATCCCAAACATAATAATTAGGGAATACTGACACAAGCTTATCGTCACTTGTTTTCTTTACACCATACACCTTAAACTGTCCAGCGAGCATATTCTGTGTAGTACCCTCGTTAGATGTAGATGTACCACGAGTAATCTTTCCTGCCTCACCACCGAAGTTGATAGCAGTTGTAGCATTCTGTAAGTTTCCTGGATTCTCTCCGAGGAAGTCGTCGCTTGAGCAGCTGGCGAGAGCCAATGCTGAAGCTGCAAAAATTAAATACTTTTTCATAAGTAAAATGTTTATAATTAATAATTGAGTTGCTTATATTTAGTCTTACTAAAAGTTTCTCTTATGTGCAGTATTGTTGTTACATGTCAAATTCCCATTGCTTGTTTTCAAAGTCTTTGACTACAGCATCAAATCCGGAGCCTCCTGATCTTTTTGGTACTGGTATGGTGTCCATGTCGAGTTCTACCGTTATCACACCTCCGCGGAACAGTCGTCTTACTTGGTCTGTCACATCGAATACGAAGGTGGAGTCTTTACCATTATAGAATTGCATCGTTACATCCAGATAGTGGTGGTGGTTTTTGTCTGCAGCCTTCACCTTGTCGAGCGATTCGGCATAGGCACGAGTGCTGAGCTTATGAGGGTTCAGGTTTGTTATGCCGAAGGTCATCACTTTTCCACCAATGATGTCTATCGTTTCGTTGTTTCTGCCCGGTCGGTCGAACTTCATGCGCATGTTGTAGTTTACAGTAATGGCATCAGGACCAGTAACACCAGTATTCAGATTCACCGAGCGCGACATACCGCTAAGGTTGGCATTACCATCTATAGAAGTGACGATGCGCTGGTTGCGGTTGTTGTGGTGCAGAATTATCTGTGGCAGATATATATAGGTGACAGGTTGCAACGTCATGTCCAGGTGTTTTACCCACACGTTTCTCTCCTCATCAAATACGAAGCCATCAAGATTTTTGTTTATCTCTATGCCTGGTGTGTAGCCCGAGAATAGCGCCTCTGGCTGATAGAAGGCTCGAGTAAAGCGTGGCGCATTATATCGTGATGGCGTCATGGTCTGTCCTGTGTGTGCTGTCACATAGTCGTAGGTAGACGTTTCGTCGATACGAATACTCTGTATACCATCCGAAGTATGAATCTCGCTCCATGCCAAGATGTCCCAATATCCGAAGTCGTATTTTGCCGATAGCGTTGTGCCCACAACATAGTTTCGGTAAGGAGATGTGTGTTGTCCATATTGCACATCCTTGGTATAGTATCTGCGGACGTTAAAGTCGGTGGGTAATGTATATTCCAGCGTACCAAAGAGTTCTACGTCTTTCTCATCCCATCCATATAGCCATTCAGCCTTCCAGTCGTATTCATGGTCGTATGAGAATAGGTAGTCCCATAGCACATGCAGTTCGAGAGTCACCTCCGGCAGGTCCATATTTATATCAGTACCTCCTTGGTGTAGGTGTAGCATAGGCTCACGTTTGCAACTCGTCGTCATTAGACCCAGGATGACGAGGCATGCAGCTGTTATCTTATTAATCATCGTTAATTCTTCTTTGTGTTACGTCTATAGAGCAAGTCGTAACTTAGCGTTATCTCCAGTCGGGTAGGACCCAGCCATGAGTAGCGATGCTGTCTCTTGCGGAAGTCCTTGGCATCGCCGTACCATTTATAGTAATACTGTTCCGTGTCCGTGTCGGGGTCGACGGGACACTTCCATTGATAAGGATCGTAGAGCGTGTGGAGATATCCAGCCTGCAAGCCAAGCTCCAGTCGCCAATGCTCGGAGCGTCCCAACGGCATCACATATCCTATGCCCATGCCAGCGCCCCAACCTTCGCCTTCCCATCCTCGCTTCTCTCCAAAGCATATATTATATAGGTACGCGTGCGCATAAAGGCTAAAGTATAGTCCCTTGAAAGCCGCACCTTGTCCCAATGGTCGCTCGCGGATGTCGCCGCTTCGCAGATAATAGCGGGTATGTATCTGATAGTTGCGTAGCTGAAAATACTTATGCTCATCATAATGTTGCCACCACGGACCGTCAAAGCTGGCTCCGTACGTTAGATGACCGTGAAGCGGATAATACTCAATTGCTACATTAGGTATGGGGCAGAAGCGGTCGTAGCCCGGCATGTAGGCCAAGTCGAGCAACAGATTGGTCTTAACGCTCAATAGTTCGCGGCGTGGCAGTGTGGTATAATTGCTGAAAGGAAAAGTAGGGATGTCGAGATGTACATCGTTCGGGATAGTTGTCGGCATTATAGCCAAAGACTTCGAGAGCAGACTGTTGTCGTCCACGCCAAAAATATTCCTCTTGTCTATCGCCATTATTCGTACAGCACGCAACAATGGAAAATATTCCTTTAGCACGTATCGCCATAGCTTGCCGCCGTCATACCGCTTCATCGCCTCCTTAAGGCGGGCGGTGTTGAAGCCATATTGGTTAATGAGTGAGTCGACCTCATGAAATCTCTTATCCTTGCTGATGTACATCAGTGTATGTAGTAGCCCGTAGTCCTCTGGTACTACATCATAGCGTATGCGGTTTGTGCTGATGCCGTAACTACTTAGCAGTCTATCCACAGAGGCACAACGTCCCTTGGCTAGACGACAGTTGTTGTCGTATGGACCTTCAGGCGATGCTGTGGCACGTCCAAGGACAATGCCTCTGTCGCCCAATGCTTCAAGCTGTGGAATAAGGACTTTGGTAATCCACTCCCTGTCTTGATCGCTGATGTTCATCCTGTTTACAATAAATTGGATGGGACGCGAATTCTGGACAAAGGTGCTGTCGGTGGTCTTAACCTGAGCAACTGTGTCCAGTGCGAAGAATGAAATCAACGTAATAATTATTATAAAATAATTCACTAATTATTGTAAAAGCTTTTATTAATACTGATTAAGTTTTTTATTAATTCATTGGGGAATAATGCATTACCCCCCCCCATGTCTTAGTTTTGCTACCGCAAAATTACAAAAAATGTAATAATTACAATGAAGTTACAAGGTATTTTTTACTATAATTGTTGTTTTTATTATCATAATGCTATATAGGCTGTTAGATAAGGCAGTGTAATTGCCTATCTAACAGCCTATAAATGCTTGATAACAATAGTGTATACGTGTTCAGCCACTTAGGGCACTTTTTTCGGCTACTCGTATCTTATAGCCTCAATCGGGTCGAGTTGTGCGGCCTTCTTAGCCGGATACCAACCGAAGAACACACCAGTGAATGTACAAACGGCAAAGCTCATTATTATGCTCCAAGGTTGGATGTAGATAGGCCAGTGGGCTATCAGCTTTACGGCATACGACGCTCCAACTCCCAATGCCACACCTATCAAACCACCTGTTACACTTAACAGGATAGCTTCAATAAGAAACTGGTTGAGGATATCCACGCCACGTGCACCTACCGACATACGCAGACCAATCTCGCGTGTACGCTCGGTAACGCTTACGTACATAATGTTCATAATGCCAATACCGCCTACAATAAGTGATATGCCAGCCACACAACCAAGCAATATGGTCATCATGTCTGTTGTAGAGTTCATCATACTTGCCAGTTCTTCTTGCGAACGTATGTTGAAGTCATCGTCATCGGCATCCTGAGTGTCGGTAGCCTCCTTTAGCTTATGGTTATGGCGCAATATTGTTGTTATCTCGTCGATAGCCTTATCGGTAAGACCCTCAGTTATTGCCGAGCATGTAATGCCTCCGAGATAGGTTTGAGCCAAGATGCGCTTCATAACAGTTGTATATGGTGCAAGCACAAGGTCGTCCTGGTCCATACCCATAGAGTTGTATCCTTTCTTCTTCAACACACCTATAACACGGAACGGGATGCTGTTGAATCGCACTACCTTGCCTACTGGGTCGGAACCATCAGGAAACAGGTTGTCCACTACCGTTTGTCCCAATATACATACCTTGGCACTTGCCTTGATGTCGGCATCTGTAAACATCTCGCCCTCGTCAACAGATAGCTGGCGTATGTCCAAATAGTCTTGGTTTACACCGTATATCGACGATGGTGCATTGTTGTTGCCGTATATCCACTGTCCACTGCTGTTAACAGTAGGACTAATGCCTTTGATGAAGTTGCACTCATCCTTAATCGACTGATAATCGGTCAGCTTTAGAGTCTCCATTGACGATGCATCCTGTCTTACACCACCTGGTCCGCGTCGATCGGCACCAGGACTAATCATAATCATATTAGAGCCCATCTCGGCAATGTTAGCCTGTATACTTCTCTTCGAACCTTGGCCAATTGCAAGCATCGTGATGACCGAAGCCACGCCGATGATAATGCCTAAGGCAGTGAGGAAGGAGCGCAACTTGTTGGCGGCTATTGCGCGGAGGGCTATCTTTAAAAGATTGCTATAGTTCATTGTTTTCTTGTTAGCTCTTAATTCTGGCTCATCTGATATTTTGTTTTTATAGTTCCCACAGAACTCACAGAAGACACAGAAGCCTACGGGGTATTTTTCTCGATTCCACAGAGCGTATAGACGCTGCGCGTCATACGACAGAAAGCACGGAAACGATTGCTTGTGTCTCCAAAGGCGGCGAATCATGCAATCAATTCTGTGGATTCTTGCCTCGCGAAGCGTAGGCCATTCTGTGGATTCGAAAAGCTTAACCCCGTAGGCTTCTGTGTCTTCTGTGCGTTCCGTGGGAACTAAATATAGATGAACCTAAATACTTAATTATTAACTCCTAACTCTTAACTCGTAATTCTTAATTCTTTATTCGTCCGAGTTGGCAGGCAGAGCAGCCAGTCCGTCGGATGCCGACAGTATATTATGATTATACTCGTCGCTTATCACGTGTCCGTCGCGTAGCATAATATTGCGTGAGGAGTAGTTGGCAATGTCAGGGTTGTGCGTAACGAATATTATAGTGCGACCTGCTGCATGTAGCTTTTGGAACAGTATCAGTATCTCGAACGATGTACGTGTGTCGAGATTACCAGTTGCCTCGTCTGCAAGAATCACTGCAGGGTCGTTTACCAATGCTCTTGCAATGGCTACACGCTGCATTTGTCCGCCTGACATCTGGTTCGACTTATGATACAATCGCTCGCCCAAGCCTACTGCCTGCAAAGCCTTAATTGCTCGCTCCTCACGTTCCTTTGCGCTTACAGCAGCGTTGTACATTAATGGCAACTCCACATTCTCAACGCTCGTGGTCTTAGGCAGAAGGTTGTAGTTCTGGAATATAAAACCTATCTTGCGGTTGCGCAATACGGCTCGTTGCGACTTAGACATCTTTCTAACCGAAACCCCGTCAAGATAGTATTCGCCTGAACTTGGTGTGTCGAGGCAACCAAGTTGGTTTAGCAATGTAGACTTGCCCGAGCCAGACTTACCCATAATGGTTACAAATTCGCCCTCGTATATCTTGAACGACACTCCACGTAGTGCGTGTACAGTCTCGTCGCCTACGAGAAAGTCGCGCTTTACGTTGTCGAGTTCTATTACTACTTTTTTTTCGTCCATATCTATTAACCTCTTCTACTTATTTCTTCTTGTTCTTTCCCGGAGGGCCAGGAGCAAACGGACTCTTCTCTCCTCCTGCATCAGCAGTAGCATTATTGTCATCTTCTCCACCAATGACGTTAAGGCCTGTTACAACCTTAACACCTGCACTTATGCCGTTAAGAATCTGTGTGTTTGTGCCATCAGTCATGCCAATGTTCACCTTATGAGCCACGATGCTGTTGCCCTCTATAGTCCACACCTTGTTCTTTGCATTGCCAGTCTGGTCTACAATCTTCATCTTGCCTACAGTCTCCTTCAGTGGAGTAAATCGCAGAGCCTTCGACTGAACCGAGAGCACGCCTTTGCGCTCAGCAGTATAAATAGTTACGTTGGCTGTAAGACCTGGCTTAAGCTTAAGGTCGGCATTAGGTGCCGATATAACCACCTCGTATGTCACAACGTTGTTGGTAGTGGTTGCCTCTTGGCGAACCTGCTTAACGGTGCCCTCAAAAGTGTCGTCAGGATAGGCGTCAACGGTGAATGTTACACGTTCGCCTTCTTTAACATCGCCTATATCAGCCTCGTCAACATTTGCCACAACCTGCATGTTGGTAAGGTCTTGTGCAATAGTAAACAGCTCTGGAGTAGAGAAACTGGCTGCAACAGTCTGTCCTTCTTCTACCGATTTCGACAGTACTACACCGTCAATAGGCGATGTGATAGTGGCATAACCAAGGTTGGTTTGTGCGCGTTGCACCTCTTCCTTAGCCGAAATCACCTGCTCCTTAGCCTGTGTATACGATAGTTTAGCATTGTCGTAGTCGTCGGCAGCAACAAGTCCCTTCTGATAAAGGGTCTTATAGCGGTTGTAGTTGGTGGTTTGATAGTTCAGTTGGCTTTGAGCTGTGGCAAGCTGAGTCTTGGCTGTGTTTAGCTGACTCATAAGGTTGGTCTTGTCGAGTTCGGCAATAACCTGACCCTTCTTCACCACCGAGTTGTAGTCGACATAAAGCTTGCTAACGATGCCGCTGACCTGAGTACCAACTGTTACAGATGTAACAGGCTCGATAGTACCTGTAGCTGTAATGCTGTTCATAATGTTTGCCGGTGCAACCGCAACCGTTTCAAACGAAATTTCTTCTTTCTTCTTGCTGCCTGACAAAGCATAGACAGCAAGGGCTATGATAATGACGCCCGCCACTACCAGCCATACCTTACTTAATTTTCTCATAAATCTCTAATCTTGTCTCTAATTATTTATCCCAATTATTACATATCGTCCCCCTCCCTATGGGGAGGGGTAAGAGGTGGGGCTTTCCCCTTTACTTAATCTCTCCTGTCTTATAGAACTCCAGCATATTAAGATTAAGTATAGCCAGATACTTGCTCTGCAATTCGTTTTGCTGAGCCTTCAACAGGTTAGTCTTTCCAGTCATCAGTTCTACAGTATTTTTAAGTCCCTGCTTAAACTGTTCTGACAGAAGGTCGTAGCTTGCCTGAGCACTCTCTGTAGACACGCGTGCCGCCTTATACATATTCTGGTTGGTAACAGCCTGCAGCCAATAGTTCTCTACGGTAGAGTAGAGAGTAGTCTGCTTGTCTTGTAGGTCGAGCAGATAGCTCTGTTTTTGTATATTGGCCTTGTTTATGGCTGTCTTGGTCTGTCGGTTGTCAAACAGCGGAATGCTGACAGTAATGCCACCACCTACAGTAAAGTTGTTTTTCAGCTGAGTGCCCCAGCCATTGTTGTTCATAGACGAAGTATTGGTAGACAGTCCGGCGCTCAATCCTATAGTAGGCAACTTGCCAGCCTTGGCAATCTTTACGCTAAGGTCGCTGCTCTCAATACCTAGTCGGGCGTTCTTTATTTCTGGACGCTGTTCGAGCGAAGCTGTGTACACATCGTTAAGAGCCGGAATCTCCACCAAAGCCATTTGGTCTGTGGTTTGTGGTATGGCAACATCAAATTCCTCGTCGTTAGCAATCTGCAGCAGCTGTTTAAGCTGGCGTTTATAGTTGCGCATATTGCTCTCTGCCTCCACAATATTATATTCGTCTTGTGCGCGTTGAGCTGTAAGTTGAGCCAAATCAGCACGACTCATCTTTCCTACTTCAACCATTGTTTTGCCACGTTCCTCATTGGTTTTGCTTGTGTTCAGGCTTTCCTTGCTCACGTTTATGGCATCGTTAGAATATAGTATCTGTACATATAGCTGAGCAATCTGCTCCAACACATTATTGGCTGTTGTAGCCGAGTCGAGACGAGCCTGCTCTGCGGCAAGCTTGTTAAGCTTAACGGTGTTTTGGTTCTTGTTACCGTTCCATACAGTCCAGTTGCCCTGAAGCGAGTAAGAACCATTATAGTAAACCTTTGCCACCTTTGTCTGCACCTTGTTGCCAGCAATCATAGCCGAACCTTGCTCAGGCCATGGATTGTAACTTATGTTTTGCGATGTTGATAGGTTTAGCGACGGCAGCAATGCAGCCTGACTCTGTTTAACATCCTCAAGGGCCGAATATTGCTGTAGTTTTGCTTTCTGTAGTTGAATGTTGTTGGTAAGTGCATAGTTGATGCAGTCCTTAAGCGACCATTGTCGCGCCGCACATTCAGTAGACATTGACAGCAAGCAAAGTCCTGCCAGACAAGTCATCCCAATCTTTCTCATAATTAAATAGTGTTTTGTTAATGTTTTCTTGATTTTAATTTCCTATACTCTCTCTCTTGTCTATTTCTGATAGTTTGATGTAAAAATAGAGCAAAAGGTTTATTGAGAGTATATATTATTAACAAATGTTTTGTATTTAGGCACATTTGTTTAATAAAAGAAAAAACAAAAGTGTTTGATCGTCAAACACTTTTGGGGTAAATATGTTTAATGCGCCAAACACTTTTGATGTAAAGATGTTTGACGCATTATCTTTTTGGCCAATTACTTCAGTTGTTGCAATCGTGCGATATACTTGCCCAAGATGTCGAATTCTATATTCACCACGCTGCCCACTTTTATATTGCAGAAGTTGGTATTGTCGTGAGTATAAGGAATTATAGCCACGGTAAACGAGTTTTCAGTTGGGTTGCATACCGTAAGCGACACACCGTTAACAGTTACCGAACCCTTGTCTACCGTAAAGTATCCACGCTCTGCCATAGCCTTATCGAAGGCATACTCAAAGGTGTAATATGTAGAGCCGTCGGCATCGCGCATGTCCACACACTTGGCAGTGCCGTCCACATGTCCTTGTACAATATGTCCGTCAAGTCGTCCGTTCATAATCATAGAGCGTTCCACATTAACGCGGTCGCCTACGTTCATCAGTCCAAGGTTAGATCGTTCCAAAGTTTCCTTCATAGCTGTAACCGTATAATTGTCGCCCTCTATTGATACAACAGTAAGGCAAACGCCGTTGTGTGCCACACTCTGGTCAATCTTTAGTTCGTTTGTGAACGAGCATGTAAGCGTAAAGTCCACATTCTCCTTGTCGTTCTTAATGGCAACGACAGTAGCCATTTCTTCTACTATACCAGAAAACATTTGTCTAATTGTTAAGAGTTAATGAATGATAATGGGTGTATTTATTCAGGAGAATCATATTCTCCACAATTTCTCGCCTTTTATCTCGAGTGGCATTGGTATATTGTCTTCAAACAATTGTCCAGTGCCCAAACCTTGATACATCTGTATGTTAGGTCCGTAGATATCGGCAGCAAGCTGAGCCACAGCGTTCAGACCTATATTACTTTCCAGTGCATTTGTCATCCACGATCCTATGCCACGTGCTTTTGCCAGCTCAATCCATTCGCGTGTGCCGTATATGCCTCCATGCAGCGACGGCTTAAGTATGATGTATTGAGGCTGTATACGGTCCAACAAGTCCTGTTTCATTAATGTCATGTTCACGCCAATAAGCTCCTCGTCCAATGCAATAGGTATAGGTGTCGATGCGCAAAGTTCTGCCATCCTTGCCCATTGATGTTGCTTTATAGGTTGCTCTATAGAGTGGATGCCATACCGTGCCAATTGCTCAAGGCGGGTCATAGCCACATCTGGTGCAAATCCGCCATTAGCGTCAAGCCTTAATTCTATCTGTTTCTCGTCGAAAGCCTCTCTTATATGATGCACAAGATATAGTTCGCGGTCGAAGTCAATAGCGCCAATCTTCAGTTTAACACATCTGAATCCAGCCTTCATCTTGTCTTCAAGACGTTGCAACATCTCGTCATAGTTGCCCATCCATACCAATCCGTTGATGCAAATACCCTCTTCTCCACGTGTGAAAGGGGTGTCATACAGAATACCTTTTCCTCCATTCTCAAGGTCGAGCAATGCAGTTTCCAGTCCAAACAATATTGATGGGTATGGGCGTAGCATATTATGGTTGAGCGTTCCCGTAAGTTCGGTCATACGGCAGAGTTGCTCAAGTGTAGCCTCATATTCTGGTCGGGCATCGCAGCTAAGATCTGGCAAAGGGGCACATTCGCCAATGCCCTTAATGCCTGGTTTATCGTCGCTTGTAGCCTCAATTATCCACGACTTGCGTGTAGTGTATATTCCGCGTGATGTGCCTGCAGGTTGCTTAAAGTGCAGCGTACGTGGTATGATATTCAGTTTGTACTTCATACTTACCTTATATATACTATTCTTCAACTGCCTCTTCTGCATCCTCGTCACTTGTAGTGTCGAGCTTGGTGTCTTGCTTAATCTTCACAGCTCCTAATCGTGTTACCGTCATAACAAGCGGCACATAGTTGTCGCTCATCTTGTCTGGTGAGCCAACAGAAGCGGCAAAGTATAGATTGTCGGCATCCGCATGATCGAACACAATGCCCAGCAAAGCACCGTCTTTATAGTCATTGCCAACATATTCGGTAAAGTCGGCTTTAGAAAATGTGCGGTTAAAGAACTCGCTGTCATCGCTACGTCTGATAACAAGTTTAATGCGATTGTCGTAGTATTTATTACCACTCTCGTCCTTGGCGAGTTGCAAGTCTTTGTCAGCCTTGCGTTCTACACACAATGTGTAAGCCGAACCGAGCCAATTGACAGTTCGGTTCTGCGAATAGTCGCCCATAGTCTGTGTAGGCTTTGGTGCTGCTTTAGCCGGCTTGCGTGCTATAATATCGTTGCTTTTAGGCTTGCTGGTGCATGCAGTCCATAGAGCCATTGCTACGAATATCGCCGAAGCGGCAAATGTACGAGTTATTATTCTACGTGTTTTCATAGGGACAAAGGTAGTGCAAATCGCGGACAATACAAAACAAACTTGTTTGTTTTTATTGTCGAGATGCCGCCTACATTATATAAAGGTAGTGCAAATCGCGGACGATACAAAACAAACTTAAACAAAACACAAACAAAAAATGTGTGCGCCTCGCGGCGTACACATTTTTCAACAAACCTTAAACTTACTTTATTCTTATAACTAACTACAAGACCTTTCTAGTATCAACTACTAAAAAACAATCTAAACAACAATCTAATTAATTACTAAATCAAATCTCTTAAACCTATAAACTAAATCAAAAACACCTATTAACTACTAACGAAATCAAAACTATATATTATTATATCCTAATAATGCAATCTTATTTACCTAATTACCTAAAGAACTCCTTGAAGCGAACTGTTTTCGTTTTTTTCTGATGCAAAGTTATGATAATGTTGTTAAAGCGAAGTATACAAATCGTTCATATAATAGCAAAAATTGATATTTGGCATTTTTTTTTACATCATTGAACGATTTGTGTTATTGGTATGACCGATTTATTGTCTTATTTCTTTTTTGGGGGCTACAGAAAACGATGTTCTGTCTGTTTAATAAGCAAATAAAACCAAGTAAGACTAATGCTAAATTCACAGAAAATCAATATCAATTTGCAATTGAGACATCTATACTCTCATCTATGGGTAATCAAGAAGGAGTATGGCATAGCACCATCAGATGTTAATATTGAAGGTACGACTTAACGTCGTGCCTCCTCTTTTTTTATATATAAGCGTGCTTTATACACTTATTTCACTATTTGTTCCCCTTTTCGCACGATTTGTCCACCTCGGTAATAAGTATTTTCCTTAATTTTGCCGTAGTAAATATAAGTAATAAATAAACCTGATTAAAGAAAACCTCAATCGTAAGACAATGGACAAAGGTCTGAAACTTATTTTGTTTTTATTTATGTTGCCATTGGCAGTAGCTACGGCAGCTGGCAAGAAGCCGATAAGCGAAAAGCAGATGTCGGCTTACCTCATGGTGTTTCATCGCGACGACACACATAGTCTGTATATGGCTTTGAGTAGGGACGGCTATCATTTCACAGCTCTTAACAATGCTCAGCCAGTTATTTGTGGCGACACAATAGCCGAACAGCGTGGTGTGCGCGACCCGCATATCTATCGTGGGCCTGACGGTGCCTTTTATCTTGTAGCTACCGACCTGCACATCTATGCGCAGCGCGAGGGCAAGCGTTCTACCGAATGGGAACGCGATGGAGAAACATATGGTTGGGGCAACAACCGTGGATTGGTTCTAATGAAGTCTAAGGACCTTATCAACTGGACTCATACTGTGGTAAACATCAACGAGATTTCGCCCGAACTTGCCGACATAGGATGTGCGTGGGCACCAGAGACTATATACGACGAGAAGGCTGGACGGTTGATGATATACTTTACCATGCGTCACAAGAATAGTCCAAACAAGTTATACTATGTATATGCCAACAACGACTTTAACCGTATTGAGACCGCTCCAAAGTTGCTCTTCGAATATCCCGATACCAAGATTACTGCTATCGACGGCGACATCTGTTATGCTCAGGGCAAGTATCATCTGTTCTATGTGGCTCACGACGGTACACCAGGTATCAAGCAAGCTACATCCGACAGTATCAACAATGGTTGGCTGTACGACCCTGCATGGTGCGACCCTGAGCCAACAGCTTGCGAGGCTCCTACCGTATGGAAGCGTATTGGCGAAGACAAGTGGGTATTGATGTACGATCATTATGGACAGAAGGTGCACAACTTTGGCTTTGTTGAGACTACCGACTTTAAGACATTCCGCCCGTTGGGACACTTCAATGAGGGCATAATGTTTGCCACTAACTTCAACCAACCTAAGCATGGAGCTGTGGTGCAGATAACGGAGAAGGAGGCGAAGAGGTTGGAGAAAACACAAAAATAAAGCCTCACCCCCAGTCTATCCCCAATAGAGAGGGGAGTAATGTGCAATGATTGTTATAAATAATAATAGTATAAATAATAAACATTAATAACCAGCTTCACATACCATTATGAAGAAAACATTTATTACCTTAGCTCTTGCTGCCATCGCTCTCTGCCCATCGCAGACCAAGGCACAGCAGAACCCAATCCTCCCCGGCTTTCATGCCGACCCCGAGATAGTATACAGCAACCTTACCAACCGCTATTATATATATTCCACCACAGATGGTGCGCCAGGTTGGGGTGGCTATACATACCGATGCTTCTCGTCGGCCGACCTTAAGGAATGGCGCGACGAGGGCGAAGTGCTTAATGCCAAAAATGGTCAGATACCTTGGGCCAACGGCAATCTGTGGGCACCAGCCATACAGGAGGTAAAGACAGGCAAGGGCAAATACAAGTATTATCTCTATTATAGTGCCAATCCCAAGGCGGGTGGCGGCAAGGAGATTGGTGTTGCTGTTAGCGATAGTCCTACAGGTCCGTTTGTTGATTACGGCAAGTCGATAGTCAACACCATACCTGACGGATGCCACGGTCAGCAGATAGACGTGGATGTGTTTGTAGATCCACGCTCTAAGAAGTCCTATCTCTATTGGGGCAACGGCTATATGGCAGGTGCCGAATTGCAGAAGGATATGACAACCATTAAGCCACAAACACTCAAGGTGCTCACACCTAAGGGTGGCACATTGCAGGATTATGCCTATCGTGAGGCTCCGTACGTGTTCTATCGCAATGGTATCTACTACTTTATGTGGTCGGTAGACGATACAGGTTCGGCCAATTACCACGTAGCTTATGGTACAGCCAAGTCGCCTCTTGGTCCTATCACTGTGGCAAAGAATCCTATAGTTATACAGCAAGACCCCAAGCATGGCATCTATGGTACAGCGCACAACTCGGTTATTAATGTTCCAGGAACAGACGATTGGTACATTGTGTATCATCGTATCAACAAATACTTTATCAATGCCGATGAACAACCGGGCATACATCGTGAGGTATGCATCGACCGAATGGAGTTTAATGCCGACGGTACCATAAAGCCTGTAACTCCATCTAATGCCGTAATCAACAAGGATGGTTCTATTGATCTCATCAACAATGGCAATCCTCTTTTCCGCCATGTACACACAGCCGATGCTGCCGCATACGTAGAGGGCGATACCCTTTGGCTATTTGCCGGACACGACGAGGACGATGCTCCACGAAACGAGTATAAGATGAAGGATTGGCTTACTTTTTCTACTACCGACCTCAAGCATTGGCATCAGCACCCAGTGGGACTTGATATATCTGCCTTTAAGTGGGCAGACAGCAAGCAAGCTTTTGCCGGACACGTTGCCAAGCGTAACGGTAAGTACTATTGGTATGTGTCTACCAACTGGTGTGGCATTGGTGTGGCTGTAAGCGACAAGATAACCGGTCCGTATAAGGATGCACTGGGCAAGCCGTTGCTCACCAATAAGGACTGTCGTGGCTCTAAGCATAGCTGGGCTTGCATCGACCCTGCCATCTTTATCGACGACGACAATACACCTTATATAATATGGGGCAATCGCCAATGCTACATAGCTAAGCTAAAGGACAACATGATTGAGATTGATGGCGACATCCATCAGCTCGACCTTGGCAACGACTTCCCCTTTACCGAGGCTCCTTGGGTGCACAAGCATGATGGCAAATACTATCTTACATATGCTGTTAGTTGGCCCGAACGTATGGGCTATGCCATGAGCGACAACATTATGGGGCCATGGAAACCTATGGGGCTGATAGATGGTGTGGCAGGCAATAGCAACACCACTCATCCGTCTATCGTTAAGTTTAAGGATAAATGGCTGTACTTCACACACGATGGTTCGCTGCACGACGGTCACTCGTATAAGCGTAGTGTGGTGATGAAAAAGCTGGAATATAATAGCGATGGGTCGATAAAGCCCATTGACAGTACACCGAGCATAGTGAGGTAGAATATGAGCCTTAGCCCAACCCCTCCTCAATAGGGAGGGGAATGTAATTGCTAATAATCATTGTACGAACATAATATTATCTTTATATTCAGATTAAATGAAGTCTTTTATCTTAACCACTGCATTCATCGTAGCCGCATCAGCTACGGTGTCTGCCAAAACTAACACTACTAAGGTATTAGCCAATGGCTATCCTTACACCCAGGTGCCATTCACGAGTGTAAATCTTGCGCACAACTCTTTCTGGGGAGCACGTCTACAGGCTGCCCGTGAGGTAACTGTACCCCTTGCATTCTCAAAGTGCGAGAGCGAGCATCGCTATAAGAATTTTGATATGGCTGCTTATACTCTTAAGCATCCAGAACATCCGGGCTTGAAGACACCCGAGTGGAATGTTGCCAAGATAATGGGATTCTCGTTCGACGATACGGATGTGTACAAGACTATCGAGGGTGCAAGCTATATACTTCAGACATATCCCGACAAAAAGCTTAAGGCTTATATCGATAGTGTGCTCAACATTGTGGCTGCCGCACAAGAGCCTGACGGCTATCTTTATACCGCCCGTACTATCAATCCAGAACATCCACACGGATGGTCTGGCAAGAAGCGTTGGGAGAAGGAGGAGGATTTAAGCCATGAGTTGTACAACCTTGGCCATATGGTAGATGCTGCTTGCGCCCACTATCAGGCTACTGGTAGCCATAAGTTCCTCGATATAGCCCGCCGCTATGCCGACTGTGTATGTCGTGAGGTAGGTTCTGGTTCAGGTCAGACAACTGTTGTGCCTGGTCATCAGATTGCCGAGATGGCTCTTGCCCGCCTTTATACACTTACTGGCGAGAAGCGTTATCTCGACGAGGCTAAGTATTTGCTCGACTTCCGTGGCAAGACAAGCTTCCGTAAAGAATACTCGCAGAGCCATAAGCCAATCCTTGAGCAGGACGAGGCAGTAGGTCATGCTGTACGTGCCGGATATATGTATGCAGGCATTGCCGATGTTGCAGCCCTTACTCAGGATTCGGCTTACATCAAGACCGTGGACCGCATATGGCAGAACATCTATGGCAAGAAGGTTTATCTAACAGGTGGTGTTGGCGCATTGCATTGGGGCGAGGCTTTCGGCAAGAACTACGAGTTGCCTAATATGACTGCCTACAACGAGACCTGCGCTGCCATCTCTATGGTTTACCTCAACGAGCGTATGTTCCTGCTTCATGGCGAGAGCAAGTATATTGACTGCCTTGAGCGTACATTATATAATGGTGTAATCTCGGGTATGAGCATGGACGGTGGTCGTTTCTTCTATCCTAATCCGTTGTCGAGCGACGGCAAGTATGCCTTCAATGCCGACAATACAAAGACTCGTCAGCCGTGGTTCGGTTGTGCTTGTTGTCCAAGTAATCTTTGCCGTTTTATCCCTTCGGTGCCTGGCTACCTCTATGGCGTTAAGGACAACAACATCTATGTAAATCTGTTTGCTGCCAACACCTCTACCATTCAGGTAGGTGGTAAGGATGTGGTACTTGAGGAGTCTACACAATATCCTTGGGATGGCGATATCCAGATACGTGTGGTTAAGTCGGCTGCCAAGAATGCCAACCTCTTGGTGCGCATTCCTGGTTGGGTTCAGAATCAGGTTCTGCCAAGCGATCTCTACAAGTACAGCGACACAGCCAAGCCTGCCTACACCGTTAGCGTCAATGGCAAGAAGGTAGAGGCAGACCTTGCTGCCAACAAGGGCTATCTGCCTGTTAAGAACATCAAGAAGGGCGATGTCGTTCGCATCCATTTTGATATGCCTGTACGCACCGTTGTTGCCAACAATAATGTCAAGGACGATGAGGGTCGTGTGGCCGTAGAGCGTGGACCAATCGTCTATTGTGCCGAGGCTGCAGACAATCAGAACGAGCCTGTGCTACGTGCCGTTATAGGCAAGCAGCCTACATTCGACGTTGTAGATAACTATAAGATTGACAATACTGAGACTAAGGGTGCGCCTGCCTTTGCTGTAAAGGCTATAACAACCCAGGCTCAGATGCTGGAGGATGGTGCAAACGGAGTTTCGGTTAAGAACCAGAAGCTAACCCTCATTCCTTATTATGCTTGGAACCATCGTGGCGCCGACCAAATGAATGTTTGGTTTGTTCAGTCGCTTAAGATGCTGGACAAGTAGTATCGTGTAATACTGTATTGTATATAATAACATAATAGGTATGGCATAAAGGCTGTGCTTATTATGTTATTTTTCGTTATTCAATAGTATAATAACTATTATTGTACCTTAATAAGCAATAATAGTCCATCTAATATTAGCCTTTTGTATACTTTTGTACAGAGTTTTAATAACTGAAAACCAACTAAAACCATAGCATACAAATGTATCTGCGCAAAACTCTTATTACGATTTTCTTTATTGCGGTTTCTTTATTTGAGGCCGTAGCTCAGTCGGCGTTCGCCCCATTTCCTAAGGCAGCCAATCCTTATTGGCGTACCGATGTGCCAAAGTCTATGCGTCAAGACTATATACGTCTTGGCAACCAATATAGTGGAAAGACATGGGACAAGATACCCGGTGAGGTGTTTGCCCAGTTCCGCACAACGGGAAACCGTACCAATTATGAAGACTCTTGTTTTGCCCGCCGCTGCCAGTTTGCATGTCTTGTTATGGCGGAGGTTATGGAGTATAAAGGCCGTTTTATAAAGGACATCTGCAACGGACTGCATTACTTCATCGACAAGGAACCATGGTGGGGTCTGCCTGCACATTATCCTGAGGCTAAACCCGACTCGACAATACAACCAGTAGACCTATTCAATGCCGAAACCTCATCCATGCTTGCATGGACCTTGTATATGCTGTCAGCAGAGATAGATCGGGCAGAAAGCGGATTGTCAGAGCGTATAAGCCACGAGATAGACCGACGTTTCCTTACCCCAACACTTACAGAGAAGCATGGATGGATGCGCAGCGTGAACAACTGGAACACATGGATAATGAGCAATTTCATTGAGACCAGTTTGATATGCTATCCATCCGACTCCAAACATCTTGCCAAGGCTTTGAAGATAAACGAGGCGTGTATGCGCCTGTTCCTTAACGGCTATCCCAACGATGGTGGTTGCGAGGAAGGTGTTGGTTATTGGGATCGTGCCGGAGCCTCATTCTTCGAGTCTTTGTGGATGTTGCGTGCTGCAGAACCTATTATTAAGGATGCTGACAATCGTATGTTGCTGACTTCTGCCGAACTGCAGAAGGTGGCAGCAATGGGACGCTTCATTACAACAATGCACATAGGCAACCTTTCGTTTGTGAATTTCTCGGATGCCAAGGTGCATAATGTGCCTAACATCAATATTCTATTTCCATACGGCGAGTGGCTAAAGGATAGCTGCACGTTGGCATCAACCGACACCTTGATGGTGCATAAATGGCAAGAAGTGGGCACACAGATGATGCAGTTTGCTGCCTATATAGCCAACAAATACAATTACTATGTCAAACCATCAACTCTCTTCCTGCAGTCGGGCAACTGGCCCACACTTGGTAGAGAGCTAATGCTGCTGTCTATGCTTAAGCATTTAAGCCATACACCTGTCATGCAACCCAAGACATTGGATGCATGGCTTGCCAATTCGCAGATAATGGTGGCAAGCAACGATAGCTGGCTAATAGCTGCCAAGGGAGGCAACAACGCCGAGAGCCATAACCACAATGATGTGGGGTCCTTCGTGATATACCGCAATGGAGAGCCCGTTGTTATAGATCTTGGTAGAGACACATATACGTCGCAGACCTTTGGGCCACATCGTTATGAGATGACAAACAACCGCTCGCTGTATCACAACGTACCAGTTGTAAACGGATACGAGCAGAAGGACGGTCGTCAGTATGAGGGCATAAACGTAGATCATACCTATACCGACTCGGCATCTATTATGCTAGTTGATATAGCCAAGGCATATCCCGTTGAGGCAGGAGTGAGGTCGTGGGTGCGCCGACTGACGTTGGATCGAATGCATAATAGGATTGAGATAACCGAGCATATCATTATGAATGATAATAATGAAAAATCTGGTTCGGGTAATGTTCAGCAAGCTAAAGCCAACTCTTTGCAGAATGACAGCAATTCAACCGATATAACACTTATGTGCTATGGCTCACCACGCAGTATGCAGCAGGGTAGGGTGGCGCTTGCAGATGGCAAGACTGTGCTTGTGTACAATCCAAAGACTGTGGATGTATCTTGGAGCAAGCTACAGATGAACGATGGCATAATGAAGACCCAGTGGCAAGACAATGTCTATCGACTTGTTATGAAGTCAAGACTTAAGTCGGGCATCATTAGGTATTGGTTCGAATAAGATGTATGTTTTTGTTCATATCTTAATTATTGCTCTTTTATTACTGATAATAGTCAATCGATGATAGTTATTATTAATAATTTTGCAACGTCTGATAACTAAAATAGTATATTATTTAACAATAATCATAACCTATACAATTAATATGAAGAAGATTTTAGCGGCCATATTTGCGCTGCAACTCTCTTTTGCTCCGCTTCTTGCACAGGCTCCAATGGATGGTGGCGTGTGGAAAGACAATACGGGTAAGCACATCAATGCACATGGTGGTAGTATATTTAACTACAAGGGAACGTACTATTGGTATGGCGAAAGCCGTTCGGATGATGGCAAGCCATATAGTTCGCTTGGTGTTAGTTGCTTTACCTCAAAGAATCTTAAGGACTGGACCAATCATGGTCTTGTACTTCCAGTATCCAATGAGCCTGGTAGTGACATTGAGGGTGGATGCATTATAGAGCGCCCCAAGGTGCTGTATAATGCCAAGACCAAGAAGTTTGTTATGTGGTTCCATTTGGAACTTAAAGGTCAGGGATATGGTGCGGCACGTGCTGCTGTGGCTGTTAGTGATACACCATTCGGTCCTTTCAAGTTTGTGCGTTCTGGTCGTGTAAATGCTGGTGTCTATCCTATTGGTTTTGCCAAGCCAGATACAACAGACCTACGTCATCAGTTGTTGTATCCAGAATTAAAGAAGTGGTGGACACCTGAGTGGCGCATGCAGATAGAGCGTGGCATGTTTTTTATGCGCGACTTTGATGGAGGACAGATGGCACGAGATATGACCGTCTTTGTAGACGATGACGGCAAGGCATACCACATATTCTCATCCGAAGACAATTTAACGATCCAGATAGCACAGCTCACCGATGACTACATGCAACACAACGGCTCGTTCGTTCGTGTTGCTGCTGGTGGGCAAAACGAGGCGCCTACTATCTTTAAGAAAGACGGCATCTATTGGATGATAACAAGTGGATGCACCGGTTGGGCTCCTAATGCAGCCCGTATGTTCTGTGCCAAGAACATATTTGGTCCATGGAAGCAGTTGCCTAACCCATGCCGTGGCGAGGGTGCCGACAAAACCTTTGGTGCACAGGGTACATATATATATAAGGTGGAAACTGCCGCACAGAAGAAGATGTTTGGTGGTGCCGACTATGTATTTATGGCGGATATGTGGAATCCAAAACATCTGAGCGACAGCCGACATCTGTGGGTGCCAATAGTGTTTGAGGATGGTATGCCGGTATTGAAAAAACACCAATAAGCTCCACCCTCATCCCATTCCTTCACAATAAGGAGTGGAGAGGGAAGCATTGATGGGTTAAGTAATAATTTTATTTATTCTTCAATGAAATATCAATAAAATAAAAAGGTAAAAATATAAAAACTGTATAATATATGATTTTCAAAACCAATAATCTTAACATATTGCTCACCTCCCTAAGGGGCAGAAGTTGGGCTTGTGGCTTCTTGCTCGTTTTCTTGTTGGCTCTTCCTTTAACCTCTACAGCTGCAAAGAAGAAAGTACATGAGCAAAACGATCGTCAATACTGGTGTTCGCTTGCCTATCGCATGGCACAACCAGTACTTGAGAATATGGCAAAGGGCGAACTGCAGAAGAATATGCAGACCGAGTTCAGTCCAAGTTTTGACAACCGCAACCGCAAGGTTCTATATATGGAATGTTTTGGCCGACTGATGGCTGGCATTGCCCCGTGGCTAACCTTGCCCGACGACAATACAGCAGAAGGAAAGCAGCGCAAGCAGTTGCGCCAATGGGCATTGCTTTCGTACAAGAATGCCGTAGATCCTCAGAGTGCCGACTATTTGTGCTGGGGCATAGGCGGACAGAATCTTGTTGACGCTGCCTATATTGCCGAGAGTTTCCTTCGTGCTTATGATGTGTTGTGGATGCCGCTCGACGAGCAGACAAAGCAGCGTTATTTGGCCGAGTTCCGCAAGCTTCGCAAGATAGATCCTCCATATACCAACTGGCTCCTATTCTCGTCAACAATCGAGAGTTTTATGGCAAAGGCTGGTGGCGAGTATGATGAATATCGTGTAAACTCGGCATGTCGCAAGATGGAGGAATGGTATGTTGGTGACGGCTGGTATGCCGATGGACCTTCGTTTGCATTTGATTATTACAGTTCTTACGTGTTCCATCCGATGTATCTTGAGACACTTCAGGCTATGGTGGATGCCAAGGCAAATACACGTCTCGACTATCAGAAGTATTATGATCGTGAGCTGAAGCGTTGTCAGAAGTATTCTATCGTGCTTGAGCGTTTCATAGCTCCCGATGGCACCTTCCCCGTATTTGGCCGTAGCATACCATATCGTATGGCAACTATGCAGCCGTTGGCTCTTATGGCATGGTATCAAACCTTACCTAAGGATCTGTCTAACGGACAGGTGCGTGCTGCTCTTACCAAGGTATTACATCGTATGTTCGACCATCAGCAGAACTTCAACGAGGGGGGATATCTAACCATCGGATTCTGCGGTCATCAGCCAAACGTAGCCGACTGGTATACCAACAACGGCTCGCTTTATATGACCACTCTTGCCTTTATGCCTCTTGGCTTGTCTGCCACACATCCGTTCTGGACCGATGAGGCTAAGCCTTGGACACAGGTTAAGGCATGGAATGGCGAGGCTTTCCCTAAGGATCATCATTGGGGAGATGATATCCAGACTAAGGATAAGTGGTAAGAAATATTATATATTTTATCTAAACAATAAATCGTTTTAAAATATGAACGTAATAACAAACAAACTCAACACTTCACTCCCTTCTCTTTTGAAGAAGGCCAGGGTATGGGGCTTCTTTTTGTTCTTGCTCTTTTCCCTACCTATATCTGCTAAAACTTGGACAGCCGACCAGGTGAAAGAACTCATTACACGTGTCAATACATACTGGCAGCAGAACAATAAGGCTGAAACACGCTCGTTCTGGGACCCAGCTGCCTATCATACAGGCAATATGGAAGTGTATAAGTTGCTAAAGGACGACAAGCAGCTTGACTATACACGCCGTTGGGCTTATCATAACAATTGGAGTGGAGCAACCGAGGCAGACCCAAGTCGTTGGAAGTATGCCAATTATGGCGAGGGTAAGGATTATGTGCTTTTTGGTGACTGGCAGGTATGCTTCCAAACATATATCGACCTATACAACCTTGCTATTGCCAATGGCGGTACCGATGCCGACAACTACTTCATGGTGAAGCGTGCCAAGGAGGTAATGCATTATGAGGCTTACTCAAAGAAGGACGACTACTGGTGGTGGAGCGATGCTCTGTATATGGTTATGCCTGTTATGACAAAGATGTACAAACTTACGGGCGATGTGCAGTATCTCGACAAACTCTACGAGAACCTTCTATATTCCGATCGTATTATGCTCGACCAGGAGACTGGCCTATATTTCCGCGATGCTCGCTACGTTTATCCTAATCACAAGAGTGTAAATGGTAAGAAGGATTTCTGGGCTCGTGGTGATGGTTGGGTGCTTGCAGGTCTTGCTAAGGTTCTGCAAGATTTACCAAAAGACTATAAGCACTACAAGTTCTTTGTTGACAAGTTCCAGCGTCTTGCTGATATCGTTGCAAAGACACAGCAGAAGGATGGTTATTGGACTCGTTCAATACTTGACCCCAACCACGCTCCAGGACCAGAGACAAGCGGTACAGCTTTCTTTGCATATGGCATTATGTGGGGTGTGAACAATGGCTTCCTTGCCAAGAAGGATTATAAGAAATGCATAGACCGTGCTTGGCAATATATCTCGGAAACTGCTGTTCAGGCAGATGGCAAGGTAGGGTATGTGCAGCCTATAGGCGACCGTGCCATACCTGGTCAGACTGTAGATGCCAATTCACAGGCCAACTTTGGTGTAGGTGCTGTGTTGCTGGCAGCTTGCGAGTACTATCGATATATAGACAATCAGAAATAACTAAAGCTATAGACTGATGAGAAAATCATTAATAATAACAGCCATGGCTGCTATGGCTATTAGTGTGAGTGCTGCTAAGGTTAAGAAGACGGTTGTGCCTGCGGAGCTGATGCCGACATGGACCGAATGGCACGACCTGCAAGTAAATGAGGTGAACCGTTATGGTCTACACACCAACTTCTTTGCTTATGAAGATATGCATGCGGCACTTGCTGGCATTATGGCACAGTCGGCTAACTATCTCTCGCTTGAGGGTTCATGGAAGTTCAATTGGGTTGCTGATGCCGACCAACGCCCCACAGATTTCTATAAGACCAATTACGACGACTCGGCTTGGAAGACAATGCAGGTGCCCGGTATTTGGGAAATGAATGGCTATGGCGACCCAGAATATGTGAATGTAGGCTTTGGATGGAGATATATGTTCAACGAAGAAGACTACTTCAAGGGTTTCAAGAAAGAGTATAAGGTGACCAACGACAGCGTGCCTGTGCCTATAAGCGACAACCATGTGGGCAGCTATCGACGCGTTATGGAGTTGCCTGCCAACTGGAATGGAAAGCAGGTGGTAGCTCACTTCGGTTCGGTTACATCTAACATCTATCTCTTTGTAAACGGACATTATGTAGGTTATGCCGAGGACAGCAAGGTAGCTGCCGAGTTTGACATTACCAAGTATGTAAAGCCAGGAAAGAACCTCATAGCCTTCCAGACATTCCGCTGGTGTGACGGTTCATGGGATGAAGATCAGGACTTTTGGCGTCTATCGGGTGTGGCAAGAAACTGCTACCTTTTTGCCAAGAATCCTAATGTGCAAGTTAGCAACATCAAGCTCACGCCCGATTTGTTCAACGACTATAAGGATGGCGAGCTGCTTGTCAACGTGAACGTAAAGGGCAACCCAATCATTGATTTCCAACTAATCAACGCCAATAATCAGGTGGTGGGCAAGTCAACGGCTACTTTCAATAAAAAGCTTAACGGTGTGGCACGTTTCACTGTGCCCAATGTGGAGAAGTGGACAGCTGAGACACCTTATCTATATACATTGCTGGCAATAGTCAAGGATGGCAAGGGCAATGTGGTAGAGGTAATTCCGCAAAAAGTTGGATTCCGCAAGGTTGAGATTAAGAACAGTCAACTACTCGTAAACGGACAACCTGTGCTTATAAAGGGTGCCGATCGCCATGAGATTGACCCTGATGGAGGCTACGTTCTAACTCGCGAGCGTATGATTCAGGACATAAAGATTATGAAACGTCTGAACATAAACGCCGTCAGAACATGTCATTATCCAGACGACCCAATATGGTATGAACTCTGCGACGAGTATGGCCTCTACATTACGGCTGAAGCAAATCAGGAGAGTCATGGCTTCCAATATGGACAAAACTCGCCTGTCGTAAAGAAGGTATTTGCCAAACAGATAATGGAGCGCAACCAGCACAACATGGAGATGTACTACAACCATCCTTCGGTGATTGTGTGGAGTTTGGGCAACGAGACTGACAACAGCCAGAACTTTGTTGATGCTTACAACTGGATTAAGAGTCAGGACAAGAGTCGCCCTGTACAGTATGAGCGTGGACTTTGGGGACATGGCGACGACTCGGACATATACTGTCCAATGTATATGTCGCATGACAAAAGCGAGAAGTATGCTAAGAACGACGCCAACAAGCGCCCACTAATACAGTGTGAATATAATCACACCATGGGCAACTCAAGCGGTGGATTCCTTGAGTATTGGGACTTAATACGCAAGTATCCTAAGTATCAAGGTGGATACATCTGGGATTTCGTCGACCAAGCTTTGCATCGTACACCCGACTTCAAGGCTTCGCGCACGCTTGCCGATTATGAGGCAATCTCTGCCAAGTACGAACCGGGCAGTGGCAATATGTCGCCCAACTACACATATGGTGGCGACTATAACAAGAAGGATGCTTCTGACAACAACTTCAACTGTAATGGTGTAATAGCTCCAGATCGTCAGCTCAACCCTCATGCATACGAGATTGCTTACGTTCATCAGAATATCTGGGCAGAGGCTGTAGACCTCAAGAGTGGCAAAATATCGGTTTACAACGAGTATTTCTTCCGCGACCTGAGCAACTACGAGCTTGTATGGACAATGATGAAGGACGGTAAGGCTGTGCAGAACGGAACTGTAGAGCAACTAAATGTGAAGCCTCAGCATAGGATAACGTTGACATTGCCTTACAATATTCCTGCCGATGGCGAGCTGATGCTAAACATCGAGTTCCGCCTGAAGAATGCTGAGCCTCTTATGGAGAAGGGTCAGGTAGTAGCTTATCGTCAGCTTGTTGTGCGCGAAGCCAAACCTGCAACCGTGCAGCAGCCCACTCAAAAGGCTAAGCTGAAGGTTACCGACAATAAGAAGGATGGTGTAATCAGCGTAGACGTAAAGAATATGTTGAACATAGTATTCGATAAGGCCACAGGCTTGCTGAAGACTTACAACGTAGCTGGCAAGAACTTGCTGCCCGAGGGTGGTACATTGCGTCCTAACTTCTGGCGTGCTGTAACCGACAATGATATGGGTGCCAACCTGCAAAACAAGTTCAAGGCTTGGCGCAATCCTACAATCAACCTTACATCTATAACAGGCACTAAGGTGGGTAAAGTAGGTGCTCGTGTTGTAGCCGTGTACGACATGCCTGATGTTAAGGCTACACTTACCATCACATACGATATCGATGGCGAGGGCACAATGACCGTTCAGCAGCAGATGAAGACTACTGCAGGTGCAAAGGTGAGCGACCTTATGCGTTTCGGAATGGTGATGGACCTCGACTATAACATGGACAACAGCGAGTTCTACGGTCGTGGACCTATAGAGAACTATATCGATCGCAAGGCAAGTCAGAACATTGGCATATACAAGCAGACTGCCGACCAGCAGTTCTTCCCTTATATACGTCCGCAGGAAACAGGTACAAAGAGCGACATTCGCTGGTGGAAGCAGACCACAGCCGATGGTTTAGGCTTCTGCATATCAGCGCTTAACAACTACTTCGACGCTTGTGCTCTGCATTATAACATTAGCGACCTTGACGAAGGTGAGAAGAAAGCGCAACGCCATTCTACTGAGGTGCCAAAAAGCAAGTATACTGAACTAAGTATCAACTTGGCTCACTTTGGTGTTGGTGGCGAGAATAGCTGGGGCGCATGGCCGCTTAAGCAGCATCGCCTGCCTTATCAGGACATGACATTTAGCTTCTGTCTTACACCTCTGGGCGTGAAGTAATGATAACCAAATATAAAGCCCTGCCCATATGGGTGGGGCTTTTTAAATACACATCACATCTATGAATATTTCTAACTTATTATCGTCTTTTCTCCTTGCTTTTGCCACATTCATTCCCTCAACCCCTGCTCTCGGTTCAACCAAAGTGGTTCTCTCTGCCACCAATCCTACAGATATGCAACGCTTTGAAGTGGTAGAGTTCGACGTTAAGGATGTGTGGCAATCGTTAGGCGTTGACTCGGGCAGCAATATCATTGTTAAAGACTTGTACAATCAGGAGGTGCCATATCAGATAACCCACGATGGCAAGCTGCTTGTTGAGATGTCGGTACGTCCACATGGCAAGGCAAAGTTTATGGTAGAGCAAGGCATCCCGCAGCCAATGCGCAGTTATGTAGATGGCTACTTCTCGCATTGGCGTGCCGACGACTTTACATGGGAGAATGACATATGTGCCTATCGAGCTTACGGACCCGCCTTGCAACGCAGCGGCGAGAAAGCATTTGGCTTTGACGTATGGATGAAGTCGACCAATGAACTTGATGTGCGCCGCCGTTATCAGTTGCATCGCGAGGCATGTGACGAGCGTGATGAATTGCGCCGACGTGGACTGAATGCCGATGTCGCATTCGATAGCAAGTCGTTCCACATCGATCATGGTCGTGGCCTGGATTGCTATAACGTAGGTCCAAGTCTTGGTTGTGGCACGCCTGCCCTTATGCTTGGCGACAGCATTGTTATGCCATGGGCGTTTAAGGATTATAAGGTGTTGGACAATGGACCGTTGCGTCTTACCTTCGAACTGGAATATCCCGAGGTTGTTGTAGATGGACAGAGGGTGGTAGAACATCGACTGGTAACACTCGACAAAGGTGCCCACTTCAACCGTATGACTGTTTGGTACGACGGCTTGACACGTCCTATGAATGTATGCAGCGGTGTTGTGTTGCATTCTGAAGAACCTATCGACCTGTTGCTATCTTCAACCTATGTGGCTTATTGTGACCCAACCGATTCTCCAGAACGTCACAATTTCCAGATATATGTCGCAACCGTTTATCCCGATGGCATCAATCGCACACGCATGCTAAAGGATTCGTGGCACAAGCAGCAAGGCATTGTGGGCAATGCTGTTGGTATAAAACGTGGTTTGAAGGCAGGTGAACGATGGACTTATTGGTTTGGTGCATCGTGGTGCAAGAGTGGCACAGCCGACAAGGCTGCATGGCTTCAGCAAATAGGCACGTTCGTTAATAATTGTAAGGCACCAATAGAGACGAGTGTCGAGACACGTTGAGAATTTATTTCTCTGCAATAAAAAACATATTTGATAGCAAGCATAGCTACGTTTGATAGCAAGCATAGCTACGTTTGATAGCAAGCATAGATACATTTGACAGCAAGCATAGATACGTTTGATAGCAAGCATAGATCAAACGCATATGTATCTTTTCAATTTATGGATACGGCTTCATAGGCCAACGATATTAACTTCATCGGCTTACGGTATTAACCGTGTTGGTGTATTAAGTTAATTTAGTTGGATTATGAAGCCGGTCCTTTTTTCTTGATATGGCTCAATTGTTTCCTTATATAATAATGTGTAGAGGCTATTTAAGTATTTATAAACGTTAAATACAGGCTTGTAAGTGTGAAATTTACACTTATAAGCGAAAATAAATAGGAAAACTCTTTGCTGGTAAAATAATAAGTGGTAATTTTACACTCATAAAAGAAGAAACTATAACAATAACTAAAACCAACCGCCATTATGAACCTAATAAAGTTTGCAATTATTGGTGTGGCAGCAACGGCAACAGCCCTTGCATCTTGCACATCAGGTAAACAGGCCGACGAAACAGTATCTGGACTCAATCCTGCACGTTTCGATTCAATAGTTAACAACAAGAAAGTAGCCCTCTACACGTTGAAGAACAGCAACGGTATGGAGGTTTGTATCACCAACTTTGGTGGTCGCGTGGTATCGCTTGTAGTACCCGACGTCAATGGTAAGCCTACAGATGTGGTACTTGGCTACGACAACATAAAGCAGTATACCGATTCTGTGAACAGCCCAAGCGACTTTGGTTCTTCTGTAGGACGTTATGCCAATCGCATTGGTGGAGGCAAGCTTACAGTAGCAGGCAAGACATATCAGTTGCCAAAGAACAACTTTGGACATTGTCTTCATGGTGGACCTTCGGGTTGGATATATCAAGTATACGATGCCGAGCAACCTAACGACTCAACACTTGTACTTACCATCGTTTCGCCAGATGGCGACAACAAATTCCCTGGCACAGTTATAGCACATACAACATATAAGGTATTGAGCAACAATACGCTCGACATTACCTTCGACGCTACAACCGATAAAGAGACTGTGGTGAACATGACCAACCACAGCTACTTCAACCTGAATGGTGACCCTTCTAAGGAGGGTACAAATATGTGGCTCTATCTTAATGCAGACAATTATACACCAGCCGACTCTACATACATGACTACTGGTGAGATACGTTCGGTTGAGGGTACACCTATGGACTTCCGCAAGGCACATGCATTAGAGGAGACTATCAACGACACTTCGTTCGACCAGATTCGCAATGCTACTGGCTACGACCACAACTGGTGTCTTAATACATATAAGAATGGCAAGGGCGACGATACAAAGGTTTGCGCTGTTCTGTGGTCGCCTGTTACAAAGATTGGTTTGTCTATGTACACCAATGAGCCGGGTGTTCAGGTATACACAGGCAACTTCCAGGGTACTGGCGTAAGTTGCAAACATGGCATCAAATATCCTAAGCATGTTTCGGTTTGTCTTGAGAGTCAGAAGTATCCCGACTCGCCCAACAAACCCAACTGGCCTTCGCCATATCTCAAGCCGGGCGAGAAATACTACAGCCATGTGGCTTATCGCTTCTGGACAGGCGAGTTTGGTATCGATAAGTAATGAGACCCAGAAAGGCTAAATAGAGAAAAAATGTTGTCCGTTAGAGCTGTTGATATTTATGAGTATAGTTGAAAGTGAATCGTAATATAAAGTTTGTTGTAGAATAAATATCAATTATGTATCGTAGTAAAGTAAAAGTAGTAGTAAAAGCAGTGGAATATCAGTAAGCTACGACGGACAACAATAAACCCAATAACAATAATAAAAACCCAAATTAAAAATGAACTGGAATACAAATGAATTTGTAGGGCTCGACTGGGCTGTCCTCGTTATCGGTCTCCTTGGAGTAGTATGGGCAGTGTGGCGCGCCATAGTTAAAGACAAGAAAGCCTCTAAAGGCGAAAGCTCATCCGATTATCTCTTCGGCAAGGGCGAACCATGGTACGTAATAGGTATGGCAATCTTTGCTGCCAACATTGGTTCCGAACACCTCGTTGGTCTTGCAGGAACAGGTGCTAAGGATGGTGTAGGTATGGCCCACTGGGAGATGCAGGGCTGGATGATATTGTTCCTTGGCTGGTTGTTCGTACCGTTCTATCAACTCTTGAACAACAAGTTGGGCAAGATTATCACAATGCCCGATTTCCTTAAATTCCGTTACACCCACCGCACAGGCTCATGGTTGTCAATCATTACACTTGTAGCCTACGTGTTGACCAAGGTTAGCGTTACTGCCTTTACTGGCGGTATCTTCTTCGAGTTCTTGCTCGGTATACCATTCTGGTATGGTGCTATTGGCTTGATAGCCATTACAGCTGTGTTCACAGTATTTGGTGGCATGAAGGGCGTAATGACTCTATCTTCCATACAGACACCAATTCTTATCATCGGTTCGTTCCTTGTACTGTTCCTCGGTCTTAATCTTCTTGGCGATGGTAGCATTGCTGCAGGTTGGTCGGCAATGATGGACAATGCTCGTGCCATGCACGATGGTTATGGCATCAACCATATGTTCCACACCGATCAGGGCGACCCTATGTATCCTGAATATCCTGGATATGTTGTGTTTCTGGGTGCTTCAATCATCGGTTTCTGGTATTGGTGTACCGACCAGCACATCGTACAGCGTGTGTTGGGTCAGCAGCCTGGCGAGGACAATGCAAAGGTTATTGCACGTGCACGCCGCGGTACAATTGCCGCAGGTTTCTTCAAGATTCTGCCTTGCTTCATGTTCCTTATCCCTGGCATGATTGCCATTGCTTTGCAGAATAAGGCAGGCTCGGGCTTTGACATGGGCGTTAATGCTGTAGGACAGCTCAATACCGACGCTGCTTTTGCCGTAATGGTTAAGAACGTATTGCCTACAGGTGTCAAGGGTATTGTAACTATTGGTTTCGTTTGTGCATTGGTTGCATCGCTCGCCGCCTTCTTCAACTCATGTGCGACACTTTTTACAGAGGACTTCTATAAGCCATTGAAGAAGGGCATGAGCGAGGCTCACTATGTGCTCGTAGGCCGTATTGCCACAGTGGTAGTAGTATTGTTGGGCTTGGCATGGATGCCGGTTATGATGTCAATGGATACACTTTACACATATCTTCAGGGTATCCAGTCGCTACTTGCACCGTCAATGGTAGCAGTGTTTACATTGGGTATATTCTCTAAGCGTATCACACCAAAGGCAGGCGAGTGGGGACTTATCGGTGGCTTTGCTATTGGTATGCTTCGCCTTGTAACCAATGTTGTTACCGACTCGGGCAAGGCTGTAATGGATGGCGCATTCTGGGATTCTACAGCATGGTTCTGGCAGACAAACTGGCTCATCTTTGAATGCTGGCTGCTGGTATTCATTATCGGCTTGATGATAGTTGTATCGTTCTTTACACCAGCTCCATCTAAGGAGCAGATTGAGGCTATAACCTTCACAACCGATTATCGCAAGATGATTCGCTCAAGCTGGAATGTATGGGATATCGTAGGTACATTGCTTGTTATCGGTCTGTGTGCTGCGTTCTACTGGTACTTCTGGTAAAAAGTATAAAATATAGGCTATGGCATTCATGCTATAGCCTGTGCAAACTACCCCACTTAACAACAATATAAGTATATACATGGAAAATTTCTATAACGAACATGACAGACTACTGGTATCTGTAGACTGTATAGTCTTTGGATTCGATGAGGGAGAGCTTCGCGTATTGATGGGCAAACGTAAGATGGACCCAGGACGCGGACTATGGTCGCTATATGGTGGATTTGTTGACGCAGATGAAAGTGTCGACGATGCTGCTAAGCGTGTCCTCTATGGACTTACTGGATTGAAAGACCTGTATATGAAACAGGTGGGGGCATACGGTGATGTAGACCGCGACCCGGGTGCAAGGGTAGTGTCGATATCCTATTACTCGATGATAAATGTTGCCGACTACGACCAGGCACAGCAGCAAGAGCACGACGTGGCATGGGTTAATATAGAGCAGCTGCCAGAAATGTACTCTGATCATCGCAAGATGGTGCTTAAGGCAAGACGCATGATGCAGGAGAAAATATCGCACGAGCCGATAGGCTTTAATCTTCTGCCTGAGCTCTTCACCCTATCTCAGCTGCAGCAGGTATATGAGGCAGTTAATGGTGAGGAGGTAGACAAGCGCAACTTCCGCAAGCGCATTAAGGAGATGGACTTCATCGAGAAGACCGACCAGATAGACAAACTTACATCCAAGCGCGGTGCTTACCTGTACCGTTTTAATGAAAAGGCTTATAAGGAAGAGCCTAACTTTAAATTATAGAAAGTTATCGGAAGTTATTTGAAGTTATTGGAAGTTATCGGAAGTTATCGGAAGTTATCGGAAGTTATTGGAAGTTATCGGACAATAGTTTCAGTGCATAAACAGAAGGACAAATGTCCATTCGATCGGCTTGCCGATTGCAAGAGCAAGAACTTCACGAGCGAAGCAAATTTTACTTCCGCTAACTTCGGCTAACTCCTATTAAAAAAATAAGAAAATGAAAGATTTAAGCGCACTCAAAGAAAAGGTGTTCCAAGCCAATCTCGACTTGGTTAAACACAACCTCGTGATTTTTACATGGGGCAACGTGTCGGGCATCGACCGCGAAAGTGGACTTGTAGTTATCAAACCTTCGGGTGTTAGCTACGACAAGATGACTGTGAATGACATGGTTGTTGTAGATATTGAGACTGGCAAGGTAGTTGAAGGCGACCTTAATCCGTCGTCGGACACTCCCACACACCTCGCCATCTATCGCGCATTCCCTAACGTAGGTGGTGTGGTACACACTCACTCTACTTATGCTACTGCTTGGGCTCAGGCAGGCAAGGATATTCCTAACATAGGTACAACACACGCCGACTACTTCCACGACTCTATTCCCTGCACTCCAGACATGACAGAGGCTGAGGTTAAGGGTAACTACGAGCTGGAGACTGGCAACGTGATTGTAAAGAAGTTCCAGGATGACAACATCAATCCTGACCACACTCCAGGTGTATTGGTAAAGAACCATGGTCCATTCTCATGGGGAACCGATGCCGACAACGCTGTATACAACGCTGTTGTTATGGAGCAGGTGGCTAAGATGGCATTCGTGTCGTTCTCGGTTAATCCTAACACAACAATGAACCCATTGCTCGTAGAAAAGCACTTCAGCCGCAAGCACGGTCCGAATGCTTACTATGGACAGAAGAAAAAGTAAAAAAGTAAAAAATAAAAACTAATAATTAAAAACAATAAGCAGTATGATTAAGGCATTTGAAAACTTAGAGATTTGGTTTGTAACTGGTGCACAGCTTCTTTATGGAGGCGAAACAGTTAAGATAGTAGACGGTCACTCAAAGGATATGGTTGAGGGACTTAACAATAGTGGCATCATTCCTATCAAGGTGGTGTACAAAGGCACTGCCAACTCTTCTGTAGAGGTAGAGACAGTAATGAAGGCTGCAAACAATGATGACAAGTGTGTTGGTATCATTACATGGATGCACACCTTCTCGCCAGCCAAGATGTGGATTAAGGGATTGCAGGCTTTGAAGAAGCCTTTGCTTCACTTCCACACACAGTATAATGCCGAGCTTCCTTGGGACTCAATAGATATGGACTTTATGAACCTCAACCAGTCGGCTCACGGCGATATCGAGTTTGGACACATCTGCACACGTATGCGTGTACCAAGAAAGGTAGTGGTGGGCTATTGGAAGAGCGAGGAAGCTCAGAAGCAGATTGCAACATGGGCACGTGTAGCTGCAGGTGTAGCCGATGCACACAACGTACGCTGTTTGATGTTTGGTATGAACATGAACAATGTAGCTGTAACTGATGGCGACCGTGTAGAGTTTGAGCAGCGCCTTGGTTACCATGTAGACTACTATCCAGTGTCTTCGCTTATGGAGTATTTCAAGAAGGTAACCGACGCTGAGGCTGATGCTCTTGTAGAAGAGTACAAGAAGGAATACACCATCAAGATTGATGAGTCGGGTGAGGAAGTATATTGGGAGAAGGTTAAGAATGCGGCTAAGGCAGAGATAGCACTTCGTCGTGTATTGAAGGATGAGGGTGCGCTTGCATTCACAACCAACTTTGACGACCTTGGCGATGCCGACATGAACGATCCTAACTTCTGTGGTTTCGACCAGATTCCTGGTTTGGCATCACAGCGTTTGATGGCAGAGGGTTATGGCTTTGGTGCTGAGGGCGACTGGAAGACAGCTTGTCTCTACCGTACACTTTGGGTAATGAACCAGGGCTTAGATAAGGGTTGCTCATTCCTTGAGGATTACACACTCAACTTTGCTGAGGATCGTACATCAAGTCTACAGAGTCACATGCTTGAGGTTTGTCCATTGATTGCTTCGGATAAGCCAAAGCTCGAGGTACACTTCCTTGGTATCGGTATCCGCAAGTCGCAGACTGCTCGTCTTGTATTTACATCTAAGACAGGCAAGGGTGTTAAGGCTACTGTAGTAGACCTTGGCAATCGCTTCCGTCTTATAGCAAGTGAGGTAGAGTGCATAGAGCCTAAGGCAATGCCTAAGCTTCCAGTTGCTTCTGCACTTTGGGTTCCGCAGCCAACATTCGAGATTGGTGCTGGTGCATGGATTCTTGCAGGTGGTACACACCACAGTGCATTCTCTTATGATATTACAGCTGAGTATTGGGAAGACTTCTGCGAGATTCTCAACATCGAGTTTGTAAATATCGACAAGAACACTACTATCAGCAACTTCAAGCAGCAGCTCCGCAACAACGAGATTTACTATATGCTTGGCAAGGCGCTGAGATAAATTAAAGTGAAAAGGGAAAAGGGAAAAGTGAAAAATCCATTAGTATTATTCACTCTTCTCTCTTCCCTAATTTAACCCATAGTTCTCTTAACCTTATGATATTAAATCTCAGAACTATTGGATTTTTCACTTTTCACCTTTCACTTTTCTCTTTCATATATGACAACTCCAAAACAAACCATACAATCAGGCCGCGCCGTTCTCGGTATCGAGTTCGGTTCTACACGTATTAAGGCTGTGCTTATCGACGAGAACAATGCTCCAATAGCGCAAGGCGCACATGAGTGGGAAAACCGCTATGAAGGTCGTCTTTGGACTTATAGTATCGATGATATTTGGAATGGACTCAGAGACTGCTATGCCGACCTTCGCAAGAATGTTAAAGAGCAGTACGACGAGGAAATAACCTCGCTTGCAGCTATCGGCATCAGTGCTATGATGCACGGTTATATGCCTTTCGACAAGGACGAAAATATTCTTGTACCATTCCGTACATGGCGTAACACTAATACAGGAAAGGCTGCAGCCGAACTTTCTAAACTATTCAACTTCAACATTCCTTTGCGTTGGAGCATTTCACATGTTTATCAGGCTATTATCGACGGTGAGTCACACATCAAGGATATTAAATTCCTTACCACTCTTGCAGGATATGTACACTGGAAACTTACCGGCAAGCGTGTGCTTGGTATAGGCGATGCTTCGGGTATGCTGCCTATCGACTCTACCACCAACGATTATGATGCAACAATGGTAGAGAAGTTTGACAGCTTGATTTCTTCAAAGGATTTAGGTTGGAAGATTCTTGACATTCTGCCTAAGGTGTTGCTTGCAGGTGAAAATGCAGGCAACCTTACCGAAAAGGGTGCTAAGTTGCTTGACCCTTCTGGCAATCTACAGGCAGGTATACCTCTTTGTCCTCCTGAAGGCGATGCAGGTACTGGTATGGTTGCAACCAACGCTGTACGTCAGCGCACCGGTAATGTATCTGCCGGAACATCATCATTCTCTATGATTGTTCTTGAGAAGGCTTTGACTCGTCCTTACGAGGCTATCGACATGGTAACAACACCTTGCGGAAGCCCAGTGGCTATGGTTCACTGCAACAACTGCACATCCGACCTCAACGCTTGGATTTCGCTTTTCAAGGAATATTCAAAGCTTCTTGGTGTGGAGGTAAGTACAGGCGACATATTCTCTAAGCTATACAACCACGCTCTTGAGGGCGACACCGATTGTGGCGGACTTATTGCCTACAACTACTTCTCTGGTGAGCCAATCACAGGAATGCAGGAAGGTCGTCCAATGTTTGTACGCACAGCAAGCGACAAGTTCAACCTAGCCAACTTTATCCGTACCAATCTCTATGCAGCCGTAGCCGTATTGAAGATAGGCAACGACGTGCTGTTCAAGGACGAGCATGTAGAGGTCGACCGCATTACGGGTCATGGTGGATTGTTCAAGACACCAGGTGTAGGACAGCGCATACTGGCAGCAGCTATCAACTCGCCTATCTCTGTAATGGAGACAGCCGGCGAGGGTGGTGCATGGGGTATAGCATTGCTTGCAGGCTATATGGTGAACAACGACAAGAACGAATCGCTTGCCGACTATCTCGACACTCACGTCTTTGCAGGCAATAAGGGAGTGGAGATAGCTCCAACTGCCGAGGAAGTGGCAGGATTTGATACTTACATCGAAGCTTATAAGACTGGACTTGCAATTGAGCAGGCAGCAGTTGAAAACAAGAAATAAAATAACAATGAACTCAAGACAACTAATGTATAAAGCAGCCGATAACATCCGTATCCTGGCTGCATCAATGGTAGAGAAAGCTAACTCAGGCCACCCTGGTGGCGCAATGGGTGGAGCCGACTTTATTAATGTCCTTTTCTCAGAATTCTTGGTTTACGATCCAGAGAACCCAGAGTGGACAGGCCGCGACCGTTTCTATCTTGACCCAGGTCATATGTCTGCAATGCTCTATTCAGCACTTGCATTGCAAGGCAAATTTACCTTGGACGAGCTTAAGGAGTTCCGTCAGTGGGGTTCGCCAACACCAGGACATCCAGAACGCGACCTTGCTCGTGGCATAGAAAACTCATCTGGCCCGCTTGGTCAAGGTCATGCTTTTGCTGCTGGTGCTGCTGTTGCAGAGAAGTTTCTTGAGGCTCGCTTGGGCAAGACACCTATGCAGCACAAGATATATGCTTATATCTCAGACGGTGGAGTAGAGGAGGAAATATCGCAGGGCGTAGGTCGTTTGGCTGGCGTATTGGGCTTGAACAACCTTATTATGTTCTATGACTCAAACGAGATACAGCTCTCAACCGAGTGTAAAGTGGTGATGAAGGAAGACACAGCTGCCAAGTATGAGGCTTGGGGCTGGAATGTAATGACAATCAACGGCAACGATCCAGACGAGATACGTCGTGCTCTTGTAGATGCACAGACCGAGCCAGAGCGTCCTACACTTATTATTGGTCGTACAATCATGGGTAAGGGAGCATTGAAGGAAGACGGTTCAAGCTACGAGCATAGTATCAAGACACATGGTGCACCGCTCGGAGGAAAGTCGTATGAGAATACAATCAAGCACCTTGGTGGTAATCCTGAGAATCCTTTCTATATATTCCCAGAGGTAGAGCAGCTGTATGCCAACCGTCGCGAGGAACTTAAGAAGATAGTTGCAGTACGTCATCAGCAGGAAGCTGAGTGGGCTGCAGCCAATCCTGAAAAGGCAAAACAGCTTAAAGAGTGGTTCTCTGGAAATGCTCCTAAGATTGATTGGACAGCTGTTCAGCAGAAGTCTGGCTCGGCAACACGTGCTGCTTCGGCTGCTTGCTTGGGAGTTTTGGCAGAACAAGTACCTAATATGGTATGCTCTTCGGCCGACCTTTCCAACTCTGACAAGACAGATGGATTTCTTAAGAAGACACACGATTTGGTAAAGGACGACTTTACTGGCGCATTCTTCCAGGCAGGTGTTTCAGAGCTTACAATGGCTTGCATGTGTATAGGTATGAGCCTGCATGGCGGTGTAATACCGGCTTGCGGTACATTCTTCGTATTCTCCGACTATATGAAACCTGCTGTTCGTATGGCTGCCCTTATGGGTGTTCCGGCTAAGTTTATCTGGACTCACGATGCATTCCGTGTGGGTGAGGATGGACCTACACACGAGCCTGTAGAGCAGGAAGCACAGATTCGTCTTATGGAGAAGCTAAAGAACCACAAGGGTGAGGATTCTGTACGCGTATTCCGTCCGGCTGATGCCGAGGAGACAACTGTATGTTGGGCAATGGCTATGGAGAATATGTCTACTCCTACAGCAATGGTTCTCTCTCGTCAGAATATTGAGAGTCTGCCAGAAGGCAACGACTACGAGCAGGCTCGCAAGGGTGCTTATGTGGTTGCTGGTTCTGATGATGACTATGATGTAATACTTCTTGCTTCTGGTTCAGAGGTATCAACTCTCGTTGGTGGTGCTGCCCTGTTGCGCAAGGACGGTATAAAGGTGCGCATTGTAAGCGTTCCTTCAGAGGGATTGTTCCGTCGTCAGTCTAAGGAGTATCAGGAGAGCGTGTTGCCAAAGAGCGCCAAGAAGTTTGGCCTTACAGCTGGTTTGCCTGTAAACCTTGAGGGTTTGGTTGGCGACAATGGCAAGGTTTGGGGCATGGAGAGCTTTGGCTTCTCTGCTCCTTATAAAGTGCTTGACGAGAAACTTGGCTTCACTGCTGACAATGTTTATAAGCAGGTGAAGGAAATGATGTAGTAACAATGGAAAGCTCCATCCCAAAATGGGGCTTTTCTTATACATAATATATTAATATGAACAATAAACGTCTCCTGTCGTGCATCATCGCTGCTTCGTCGCTGCTTGGAGCATACGCCCAAACCCACACGTTCGATGTGAACACCAAGAAGGTGGGAGCTAAGGTGCAGCCTACTATGTACGGCATATTCTTTGAGGATATCAACTATGCCGCCGATGGCGGACTGTATGGTGAACTTGTTAAGAACCGCTCGTTTGAATTTCCCGATGCGCTGATGGGTTGGAAAGCCTTCGGCAAGTTTGAGGTTAAGAACGACGGACCGTTCGAACGTTGTCCTCATTATGTAGTGTTAGGCTATTCTGGTCATAACGATGCAGCAACTGGTCTGCAAAACGAAGGCTATTTTGGTATAGGTATAGAGAAAGGCGAGGACTATCGTTTCTCTGTTTGGGCTAAGGCTGTATCTGGCGATGCCACTGTTGAGGTGTCGTTGGTAGACGAGAACACTATGGAGGAACATCAGGAGTTTGCCACTGCCGAACTGAAAGTAAGTGGCAACGAATGGAAAAAGTATGAACTCGTACTTAAGCCAACCAAAACAGTGCAGAAAGCCAATCTGCGCCTCTTGTTAAAGGGTAAGAACAGCGTGGCTTTAGAGCATGTTAGCCTTTTCCCTAAGCATACATTCAAAGATCGCGATAATGGTATGCGCCGCGATTTGGCACAGGCTCTATACGATTTGCATCCTGGTGTGTTCCGTTTCCCAGGTGGTTGCATCGTTGAGGGTTCATCATTGGATCAGCGCTATCAGTGGAAAAACTCTATAGGTCCGGTAGAAAACCGTCCTTTGAACGGCAACCGTTGGCTTTCTACTTTCAACTATCGCCTATTCCCCGACTATTATCAGAGCTATGGATTAGGTTTCTACGAGTATTTCCTCTTGTCTGAGGACATTGGTGCCGAGCCTTTGCCAGTGCTCAATGTAGGTATGGCGTGCCAGTATCAGAACTGGAACAACCCTAAAGCACACGTTCCGGTCGACTCGCTTCAGCCTTACATTCAGGACTGTCTCGACCTCATTGAGTTTGCCAATGGCGATGTAAACACCACATGGGGTAAGAAGCGTGCCGAGATGGGACATCCAGCACCATTCAATCTCAAGTTTCTTGCAGTGGGCAACGAGCAGTGGGACACTCTTTACTACGAGCGTCTGCGTCCTTTCGTAAAGGCTATCAAAGCAAAATATCCCAACATCAAGCTCATAGGTACATCTGGTCCCGACTCTGAGGGCAAGATGTTTGACAAGGGATGGAAGGCTATGAAGGAGCTTAAGGCCGATCTTGTTGACGAGCATTTCTATCGCGATGAGCATTGGTTCCTTTCTCACGGTCTGCGTTATGAGGGTTACGACCGCAAGGGGCCTAAGGTATTTGCCGGCGAATATGCTTGTCATGGCAAGGGCAAGAAGTGGAATCACTTTGAGACATCGCTATACGAAGCAGCTTTTATGACCGATCTTGAGCGCAACGCAGATGTTGTGGATATGGCTACATATGCACCTTTGTTTGCTCATGTGGATGGTTGGCAGTGGCGTCCAGATATGATTTGGTACGACAACACACGCATGTTCAAGACCGTAAGCTACTATGTTCAGCAGATGTATGCTTGCAACAAGGGCACAAACGTGCTGCCTCTGACAATGAATGGTAAGGCTGTAGCAGGTCAGGAAGGTCAGGACGGACTGTTTGCCAGTGCTGTTGTAGACAAACAGAAGGGCGAAGTGATTGTTAAGGTAGCTAATACTTCGGACAAGACTCAGGAGGTAACACTCAACCTTAACGGCTTGAAAGGCTCTCGTTCAGCTTCGTTGACAACCTTGCAGTGCGACAATATGGATGCCGAGAACACTCTTGACAATCCTAATAAGATTCGTCCCGTTGAGACAACAGCCACTTGTGAGAGCAAGAAGAACGCTACTGTGTTGAGTGACAAGCTTCCGGCAAAGTCGTTCAGAATGTACAAGATTAAGTAATAACAGTAAATGTAGGAAGTACGGCATGTTGCCGTGTCTCTCCTTATATAAAACAGGCTACTTGCATCGCTGCGGGTAGCCTGTTTTCTTAGGTACGCTCGGCATGAGCATTATCTAACGGGTGCAAGTCCAGAGTAAGCCCTAATAGCGGGAATTACATAGCCAAGAGCAAGGGTAGCCGCAAGTTTGGTGATTTCAGGATTCACTGTATGATGGACGAGATTGGCAAACTGCATCCGCAAAACATCAAGGGAGCTCGTAACATATTGCTTATCAACTCCTCACCTACAACCTACAACGTATCTGATTATCGTTATACCTATTTGTTGCAAAAGGATGGCAAGTCAAAGACTATCGTTCACTCATTGATTTCACAGAAATGAAGATAACCATTGCTCTCATAGACAAACTAAATCTTCTTCGTAATGGAGAATCACTACCCGCAAGCCAGCTCAAGGGCGAATGGGTGGATGATTTGGTGCGTGATGGTGTCTTGATTAGTACATCGCATGGAAGTAGGAGAACGTTGTTTGCGCCCAATGCAGAAACATTATGCAAAGCGTTAGCTTCTATAGATGAAAGATTTATTGACATGGAACTATTGCATGAAACTTTGTTGTCTAAGAATACCTTACGTTCGCAGCAAGCATCATCATCAACAGGTAACTCAAAGTTGGTAATGACACGCTCATGCCCCGGTTTCCCTGTTAACTCATACGAACCAATTCCTTGTACATTGAATGACCGGGAGTTCGTTGTCAACCCACAAGAAGGCAGTTTTTTATTTGTGACAGATTGGCAATCGTTCTTCGTTCCCGATGATGTGGTTGTAGTTGGTATTGAGAATATGGAGAACTTCCGCATGATTCGACAGCAACGAGATCTCTTTGAGCAATGCATTGGTAATAATCGATTGTTGTTCGTCTCTCGTTATCCACAATCCATTGATTTACGTTCTTGGTTGCAGATAATCCCTAATCGCTACATTCATTTTGGTGACTTCGACCTTGCAGGAATCAATATCTTCCTCACAGAGTACAATGCATATTTAGGCAATCGTTCTTCTTTTCTCATTCCATCTGACATAGAAAGACGGTTAGCAAAAGGTACAATTGAAAGATACAATGACCAATATCAAAAGTTTAAAAGTATAAAGTCAAATATCCCTGAGATTCAGCACCTTATTGACGCCATAAACAGATATCATAGGTGCTACGATCAAGAGGGATATATAAAAATAAAAGAACCATGTTTCTCTACCAGAAAGTACATATAAAAAGTGTTTGAGAGAAGAATGAGGAAAGTTTACTGGTTATC
>ERZ1026884.49-NODE-49-length-74739-cov-22.686881_pt1 | contig 74739 bp, 73 predicted proteins | sample MGYA00380172_ERZ1026884 | MGnify/ENA primary metagenome ERZ1026884 (study PRJEB33269, sample SAMEA4719808) | human gut metagenome | biome: human-associated habitat; feature: organic feature; material: feces | place: Cameroon | collected 2013-10 ... | reverse complement strand
TAAGGAGTCGTCGGCAGCGTCAGATGTGTATAAGAGACAGGATATTTCTCTAGAAGATGCAATTAATGCTCTGATTGAGCTTGCAGATAGCTATTTTAAAGATATTCATAAATTTGGTGCAATACATATTGCTATTGATTCAGAGAGCATTGATATTGACATGGAAATTAATGTCAAAAAGAAAATTGACCAAATTAGTGATTATATTACGAATCTTAGAAATATTCCAGATACTAAATTTTGCGTAATAAAGAAAGTAGATAGTACTGGCAAAGAATTCTATATTCCTATGACTGTTCAAGCAATAAATGTATATAGAGGCTCTGGAGTTTATGAAGAACAGTTGTATAGTGTTAAAAGTACTGACGATGTCTATGAACTCACTAGAACATTAGAGAGATACATTAATGATGGATTTAAGGAAGTAATAAGTCTTCCTACATATGAATATAAGTATAATACTAAACTAATCTTTTCTGATGTGATAAAAATATCTAGGACCAAACCATTGAATTATTCAACGTTATAAGAGGGGCTTTATTGCCCCTCTTTCTTTTTTCACTATCTAGTAAAGGAGGATGATTCATATGAATACTATAAAGAAAGATAATCATTTTACTTTACTAACCATTTTTAAATATCTTCTCTTATGGGAAATTGGTGGATGTGTTTATTACTCTATTGAAATTCTTTGGAGAGGACATTCTCATCCTAGTATGTTTATCCTAGGAGGAATCTGTTTAATCTGTGTAGGATTAATCAATGAAGTTCTTACTTGGGACATATACTTTGAATTGCAAGTCTTAATAGGCGACTGTATTGTCCTATTGCTGGAGTTTACGACAGGGTGTATTGTAAATATCGGTCTAGGATTAAATGTATGGGACTACAGTAATATGTGGGGAAATATCTTAGGACAGGTATGCCCTTTATTTGCAATACTCTGGTTGCCTGTAATTGCAGCTGCTATCTTTCTCGATGATTGGATTAGATGGCAATATCTAGGAGAAGAAAAACCTAGATACAAATTCTATTTTAAGAAAAAATAAAAAGAGTGGGGAGAAATCCCCACTCTTATTCCGTTTGTAATTCTTATAAGATATGATTAGATATTATATACTTGAGACCGATAAGTGATATACAAATACTGTACAAATACTCATCCTCTAATCTCGAGGATAAAAGATATTCCGAACAAGTAATATGTAGAGTCACTTTGATACACACTTATCAGATTCTCAAGTTAGGTGGTGAAAGTATTGGATAACGAGTTTTATGGCGAAGGTGATTTCTAATTAAACCATAAAATCTCTTGTCCACACTCCTCATTGTATACCACCATAAAAATAAAGAGGGCTTCTCCCCAGTCCTCTTTATTTTTTAAATAAATGGGTGCACTAGTTCCAACTCCTCCTCAGCAAATCCAAATATACAATCATGAATAGTTCTATATATCTTCAGCCGATGTATCATAGACTTATCACTAATATCATTCTGATTTACTGGTTCTAATTCAGAAGTATTTACATCTCCTTCAAATACAGACATATCAAAACTATTCATATAGTAATATATTCCAGCGATAGTAGACTTGACTCCTTTGTCTTCAATAAGTATACAAATCTGCCCATGATAACTAACGTACTTAATGTCTTCCATAATTTCATTCTCCTTTATTTTTTTTTTGCTATTATTTAAATCCCTCCTTTTTCTCACCAGATATTATATAGCCAAAATATAAGACTTTTACAAAAAAGAAAAGAGAGCTAGTATTAAACTAGCTCTCTTTTATCTTTTATTCAGGTAATACTGGGTAATAATGATTGCAGCATAATACTATTACAACCAGCATAATCACGGAAGTCTTTGAATGTGAAATGAAGATTAATAAATTTTGTATCGGGAATAGTCTCTGCTCCAACAGACTGTACAGATTCATACTCGATATCAAGTCTCTTGAATCTAATTTTGAGACTGGATACTTTTTTGTTTCTGAGTACTTCTTTGATCCAATATCCAGCAGATACCTGAAGAAATCCATACAATCTCCAGACATCTTCATTCTTATAATTCATCAGGATTCTTCCACAGTCTCCAACCAGAGCATTATTGACCAATATACTTGAAGAATAGAGAATATCGGATGGAATCTTATCAGTCAGAATCTTGGCAAGTTCGCTCAAATCGATTTCCATATCGCCATCAGGTGTATACTTCATAATACTTCTCCTTTATCATAAGTATTTGTAATGACTAATTATTATTTAGTCATAGATATAGTATATAATTAAAATATAGAATCCAGAGAGGAATAAATCCTCTCTGGAAATATAGTACTGAATTATATAAATATCAGACAATCAAATCCCAAGTATAATATTGAATGATACAGATGCCATGGCCTCCACTTCCAGATGGAGCTCCACCTGCAGCTATTCCTCCATTGACATTTCCGCCTATACCATCGCCACCATTTCCATTTATGCCATATCCACCGCCTCCACCGCAATTACTTCCACCCTTTCCATAATAACCGCCTCCACCACCAGAGTTATCCCCTCCTTTGGCTGACTTCCCATATCCGCCTCCTCCACCTCCAGATATAAAATAATAATTTTCAGTGCTATTTCCAACTCCTCCATCTCCTCCAAATCCGCCACCACCTCCGCCATGAGTATATCCTCTTCCTCCATTTGACCCATAGCCTCCTCCACCGCCTCCACCTTGATATAAGATTGTTTGCGTATACCATGAGCCATCATCCTTATATCTTTCAGTATACGTGCCTCCTGCATTTCCACCATTTCCACCAAATCCGCCTCCTCCACAACCGCCAGCATTATAACTATTATTATTACCAAGCATCCATAGATCTACAGAACCTGCTTTGCCACTACCTCTAAAATATCCATTACCATCATTAAATACATTAATCCATGTAGAAGTATTAGTTCCATCTTCAGCATGATTAACCTGGTTATAATATTTAAATCTGGTCCACCCATCACCACCATTTCCAGTAAGTCCAGATCGTCCTTCATTTATATTTAAAACATTATTACACCCACCTACGCCTCCTCTATGCTCATATCTATTATTCCATCCAGATCCTGCTCCACCGCCACCACCATAATATCCTCCATGACCTCCGCATGTATCGCTGAATCCATCATTGCCAGTCGCTCCACCGCCACCACCATAATATCCTCCATTACCTCCACAACCGCCACTTCCGCCGCCTCCCCATTTACCTCCAGAGCCTCCTGTGTATCTCCCGCTGGCAGCTCCTCCTCCAAACTGATGTCCATTTCCGCCAATGCCACCATCACTATAATATATTGTGCCGGCTCCACCGCTTCCACCATCGCCTCCACGATAAGTTTGACCTCCACTTCCTCCTACGGCATGTAATAAAGAACCAAAAGATGTAGTTCCACCAGACTCACCAGTATATCCACCTGGAGAACCTCCTCCGGAACCTATAATAATTTTTATTATATCTCCTGGATTTACATCGAGTATGCCATTATTCATTTCTCCTCCACCACCTGCAGCCATATTTCCTCCTCCTCCACCTCCTCCAAAGAGCATTATAGATACTTGATTATTAATTAATCCAGATGGAACCTCCCAATCCTGATTACCTTGAATGATCTCAGTTTTAAATTTCTTTTCTACCTTAATTCCACCTGGTAATCCTCCGCCCTTTCTGACTATTAAACTCTCACCCATAAAACAAAATCACCTTCCTCATTCAGAGGAAGGTGTATAATAAATGCTTAATTGGATGAGGATGTTCTCAGAGCTCTGCATTTATCAAGACACCCTCCTCTGCTTATTCAAATAATTGTCGGCAGGGGGGGGGTCCCGCATATATTGAAATGATGTATGCAGAGCCCAAAAGAGTATTTATATCTTTTACTAGAGAGTTCTCACTTTACTCGATCATTTTCATTATTTACCTTATCTGGTACATTTAAGTAACTTATCGAAAGGAGAGTTATATCAATGACTAATATACAATTTGTATTTTACTTCATAGGAATCATATCTTCTATAACTATTGTAGGTATTCTTTGTTTATATCTTCTTCTTAAAGGCATGAAATATGCAATTGATCACTCTGTGGATTCTCATAAGAAAGAAAATAAATTAGAGAACGAATATGATTCATATTATAAGACCCCTCATATGAGACTTACATTGCAAGATGGAACATATTTAGGATGGTGCAATTGCGAGACTCAAGCTGATTTTGAAAATCATTATAGAGGAGCAAAATTTCAGTATCCAACTGTAATATATATAAGCAATTTCGGCAAGAGATTTTTATATATGCCTGATACTGATACATATTATGAATTTGTAAACTTTGGAGAATTTGATAGATGGAAGGACTTCAAATGATTACTAAAATTATTATTATTCTTTTTTATATTTTCATTGGATTTATGATAGCGATATATGCTAGCCGTTTATCTTGTTTAAAGAAAAAGGGTGGATTTGTAGATCATTATATCATTCATCCAGATAAAGTATTTAAAAGGAGAAAAACCAAAGAATATGGAGTTTTAACTTGTTATTCAGAAGATTTTTATGGCGATATCCGTTTTAGAGATTGCAGTATAGATGTATTCGTACACATATCTGGTACTACAGAATCATATCTATATATTGCATCTGAGGGAGAATTTTATAAGATAGATCTCACCTATGATTTCTTAAGAAACCATGGAATGATAAAAAATAAGGAGAATTGAAAATGAAAAGTTATCTTAATAGGAAACTCATTGTGATTGAAGGTGTTGATGGCTCAGGTAAGCATACCCAGGCTGTCAATATTCAAAAGCGAATTGGTGGAAATTCTATTCTCGTATCTTTCCCTAGATATGGAGAGAACTCTGCTAATATGGTTGAGAAGTACCTGTCCGGTACCTGGAGTGAGACTCGTAAAGAATTGTCTCCTATTATCACTTCCGATTTCTTTTCTATTGATAGATCTATCTCTTATGCCAATGACGCATGGGGAGAGATCTATGACAATGGAGGAATCGTAATTGCTGATCGTTATACTCAGGCTAATGTAATTCATCAGGGATGCAAGATTCTCTTTGGGGATTCTAAGATTACTGATAAGTATATTGATCATGTTTTGGCTGATCAATGCAGGGATTATATCAAGTGGCTTTACAATCATGAATATAATGATTTCAAAATTCCTGTTCCTAATATGGTTTTCTTCCTATACATGGATAAAGAATCTAATAAAAGAATCATTGAGCAGAGAATGAAGGATGATCCTTCTCATGCTGATATTCATGAGAAGAATGCTGAATACATGGAATATTGCAGAAGAATGGTAAACATTCTGAAGAATGATAGAACTTATATCGAAGACCTTAATGCTAAATATAATATCAGATACATCTTTATCAATGAGTCTAATGAGGATGGTTCCCTTAGATCTATTGATGAAATTACTGATGAAATTATGGAGCATATCATCAAAGGAGAATGATAAATAGATGATGACCGAGAAAGAACTATGTTTAGCTGTAATTCAACAGTTTGAACTTCATAATCCAACTGTGGATGTACATGATAAAAATTATGATCAGAATTTTATTTTTAGAGATGCTAAACTAGCTATGAGCTGGGGTTATATGAATAAAATCGATCCTAATAATTATCCTATTAATCAGGATTATCTGAAGAGCTATGCTAACTCTAAATCTAGAAATGTAACTCTATTTGGATACACTGATCCTGATAATAAATTCCATGAGCTTACTTTTAAGGAATTGCTTGATATGCTTCCTGAAGAGTAATTAATATGAGGGAGATTTTTATCTCCCTCATATCTCATTTTCAAACATTGTAATAAAAAATATTTTAAATTTGAAAGGAGAATTATATTATGGAATTCAATATTCCTTCTATGCCTTTTATCGTACTTGCTGTCTATCTCATCATTTGGGTAATGAAGCAGTTCACTTTCAAGACTGATGAACAGCGGAAGAGCATTCCTCCTGTGTCTGCCGTTATTGGTGGTCTTATTGGTATTGCTCTCTTCTATAAAGTTCCCACTGCTATCAATGCAGAGAATATTGTAGAAGCTTGCACTATTGGTATGGGCTCTGGCCTGGCTGCAGTTGGATGCAATCAGGTCTTCAAGCAGTTCAAGAAGTTTACTGGTGAAATTGAGACCTCTGATGAGGATAATGATAGAGCCGATAACGAGGATAACTAATTCCTAAACTACTCAGTAGAGAGGCAATTAAGCCTCTCTACTGTACTTTTGCTACCCTGAACATAGAAGTAAGATTCTTATAAAGGAGGGCTAACCGTTATGGCTGGACGACTTCCGAAAGTTACAGAATACATTAAAAATATGGGAAAGTCAGTAGGATATGCTGCAATTGAAACAATTACAGAGCCTACTGAAAATATGAAAGACTTCATCGATACCAACGATGAACTCTTTAAAACTATTTATGCAGCTACTAGAAATTATCGCCAAACTCTTAAAGCTGTTGATAGATCTATTAAGAGATCTAAAGTCTATGAAGCTGCTACTCTTGGTCTTAAAGCACTTCAAGAAGACTTAACCACTGGTAAGTTCTATAATAAAGAACGTGAAAACCAGTTTGGTATGGAAGGAGTCATGGGCGATGACTTCTCCGATTTCTCAGAATTTGAAAGCGATGACTTTGGTAATGACTGGGGTTCTGAAGACAATGATGAAGATGTCTCTGAATCCACTAAGGCCACTATTGCATCTACTAGAACAATTAGTGGAATGATTAGTGCTTCTTCTGAAGCAGAGACCAAAGCTATCGTTGGTTCTGCCAAGGCTATTGCAGATGTCAATATGGCATCTACTAAACTTTTGTCTATGCAGAACGAAAAGATTTATTCATCTATGGTTAATGGATTTGCTGGAGTTGGTAATGGAGTTGCATTAATTAACTCTATTCTCTCTGGCCCTCTTACCAATTATATGAATGAATCTGTCAAATTCTATGGAGATATTTCTAATAAGGTAAGTGAGACAAATGCTTATCTGAAAGAACTTACTGAGATGCAGCGTAATCTCTACAAAGTTCAGCAGGAAGAGTATAAGTCTACTAAGTATGATGAGATTGTTAGCGCTAGTGGTGCTCCCGATCTTGTCGCTTATGCTAAGAATATCTATAAGAACTTGTTGAATTTGGATCCTACTGGTGGTATGCTTAGTGGATCTGATGGAAACATGTTGAAAGTCTTCGTTGGATCTCCTCTTAAGGCTATTCCTATGATGGTCGCTAAGATGCTGATTCCTTCGATTGTACAAACTACACTTAAATCCTTCGATGAAAATATGTCTGGACTGTTCTCTGCCTTTGCGGCTAGAATGAATAGCTGGGCTGAAGAAGAGTCTATTGATGGTATCAACTTCAAAGGTATAATCGGTAATTTACTTGGCATCAAGATGGATAAGAAGACTTCTGTTGATACTTCAAAGTACCAACGAGGGCCAATACCATTTGATGGAGAAACTAAGAAAGCAATTGTGGATGTTATCCCACAATACTTAGCTCGGATCGAATCTGCTGTTTCTGGTCGCCCAGCTCAATATTATGACGGGGCTTCAGGAAAGTATAAGACGATGCGAGAGATACATCGTGAATATAAGCAGAACCAAGAAGCTGCATGGGCGCAATCAATATCCTCTATTGAAGATTCTTTCAATAAGTGGGCTGATATGTTTGCTAAAACTGCAGCTGAGCGAGAAGAACTAAATAAGAGATTTAAGAAGCTTGGTAAGCAAGTTTATAATGATGGTGGTGACTTCACTCCTTATATGGGTTATGGCCCACGAGGAGATAGAAGAAATGAAACCAATCCTTATAACATGGCTTTTGGGTACGATGAATGGACTTCATTTGTCAATTACCTAAGAGATCATGATAAAAAGGGTGTATACAATATAGCCGCTAATACTTTCAATGCTACTCAGAATCGTACCAGATATATGAAGAGCATTGAAGGTTCTTTCGCTAATCCTGCAAGCCTACTCTTTAATGGAGGAATGCTCGAATTTGATGACCATGGAAAATTAAAGAGATTCGATCCTAATAAGGGTGGACCTGGAGAATATTATAAGAAGAGTAATAAATTCAAATCTGCTACAGATTATCTTAAAGATATCTTAGCAGAAGTTCGTTATATCAGAACCTATGGCCTCAGAGGCGGTTCTGGAAAAGGTAATAAGGGTAATTATCGTCCTAAGGGTGATTTCGATAAATTCTACAAAGAGAATGGCTTTGAAGAAGATACTACAATTGAAGATCCCTGGGTTGATCCTAATAGAAGAAGTACTTTCCAGCAGAGGAAAGCTCCTAAGGAGAAGACTGCTGCTGAAAAGCTCGGTATAACTAAAGAAAATGTCATTAGAGAGTTTGACTCTGCTAAGACTGTAACGGATAAGTGGCAATCAATGAAGAAGGGAGTAGATAAACTACTTCGTTCTCCTGCACTTTGGATTACAGATATTATTCAGAAGGCTGATCAGCGTATCTATGATGCAATGTTTGGCACTGAAGATGGAGAAACATTTTCCGATAAAGCTGGTAGACCTTATAGAAGCTTCTTAGACTATATGGTCAGTAGAACTTCTGATATTTTCGATGAGTTCGAAAATAGAATGAGAAAGTTGTTTAATGACTTATATGGCAAATTCAAAGAGACAAAGGTAGGAAAATGGGTAGATGAAAAAGGTAAAGCCTTTGCTCGTAGTGTTGGTGGACGTTTAAAGTCTAAATTTGGTTGGGCTAAGAATAGAGCCATGCAAGGTCTTGATGATACTTATGGAACTCTATTCGAGTCTTTAAGAGCAGGAAGAATTCTTTCCGCTGAAGATGCGAAGCAGTATAGAAATACTAGAAGGTCTAATGCTGCTAATTATCAATATTTAACTGATCTGCTTACTGGTCAGGATACATCCTACAATAATACTGCTGTTACAGATTTTGATGAAATGACAGAACTACTGCAAGGACTTAATAATCCTGAAGTTCAGAATCTTGCTCGTGGTGGCATTGTCAGTAAATATGGTCTCGCAATGGTTTCTCCTGGTGAGATTATTATTCCAAATAGAGGAAGAAAGACTCAGCAGAAGAATTTGATGAGAGAGAATAGAGAAAAGGGTAAAATTTTAAGTGCTCTTAGAGGTGGTAAAATCGGTAACTATGCTCAGGGCACTGTAAATAACAACTCCAAGACTAATAATACTAGTTCTAGTCTTTGGAAAGCTATTAGAAAAGTCATGGGAGAAGTTAGTGGAGATGGAGCAGATATTGCTGCTGATGCACTGATTGGCTCTGGCGTTTCTCTTGTTACTGGACTCTTTGGCGGTCCTCTTCTCGGTGCTGCTGCTGGTGCAGGTATTGGCATTGTAAAGAATTCTGAGACTGCTAAGAAATATCTGTTTGGTGAAATGGATGAAAATGGCAACCGCAAGGGCGGATTGATTCCTAAGAGCGTTATTGAATTCTTCAATAAGAACTCTAAGGGAATGATCGACTTTGGTATCGGTGGTGCCATTGCTGGTTTATTTACTCCTCTTGGTTTAGTTGGCGGTGCTCTTGCTGGAGCAACTCTTGGCTGGGCTAAGAATACTGATGCTTTCAAGGAATTCATGTTCGGTAGTGTTGAAAAGGGCACTAATGGACTGATGACTAAAGAAACTCAGGAAAAGATTAAGAAAGCTCTTCCTGCTATGGGTATCGGTGCTACTGCTGGTATTTTCTTTGGGCCTTTTGGCTTAGTTGGAAATGCTATGCTTGGTGCTGCTGGCGGATATGTAGCTTCTACTGATAAATTCAAAGAAGCCATCTTTGGTAAAGAGGATAAAGATGGTAAGAAACATGGTGGTCTTCTTGGTGCTCTTAAGGATGGATTTATTAATCCTCTTCTGAGTACTGGTAAGAAGATTGCTTTTGATCTTAAGGATTATGCTAAGAAGTATATTATTGATCCCACTAAGACTTTCTTAAAGGGATCTGGACAGTTTATAAGAAATATCTTCATCTCTGTTGGCGATAGAATTGCTGATGGAGTAAATGGATTATTTGAGAAGCATCTCGGCATTCCTTTAGGGGAATGGTTTAGAGAAAAAGTGTTTAAGAGAGCATCTTCTCTGATTGGTGGTGTTGCTAAAGCACTCACTTATCCTGCGAGATTTGCTGTCTCTTTGCCTTTCAGAGCTCTCGGAGGAATTGGTAATAACCTAATTTCTCGACAGATTGCTCGTGGTACTATGGATACTATGACTGCTAAACAACGTCTGGAGTTTAGAAAGAAGCATAAGATTCGTAGTGGAACCAAAATTGATAGAACTAAACAACTTGATGAAATGCTTGCTGGATCTTCTCTGGAAGAACTGCAAAGCATGACTGATAATATGGATACCTTTATTAAGAATAGAGGTTCCAAGAATATTGCTTTCAATAATATGATTGATCAAGCAGGTGGTGCTGTAAGCGATCTGTTTGATACAAATGGCGTTTGGGCTAAGAGAGGGCATGCTCCTCTTATCAATGCCATGAATGATAAGAAGCATATCATGCAGGCTTTACGCCGTGGTGATATTAATGCTGTAAGAAAGATTCTCGCGAAGGATGGCTTAGGACATGACGAAATTGAAGAATTCCTTCAGAGTATAAATGCTGATCAATTTGCTGGTGCAAGACAGGCTATGATTGATGAATCCGGCCTGGATGCTGATGCTATTAATAGACTTGAAAAAATCACCGGATATGGTAAACTCCATAAAGGTGGAAATAGATGGGTTAAACAGATGAGACGACTTATGGGCACAGAGCTCAAATCTCGTCAAGCTGAAGAAGCTGGTAAAACTCCTGAGCAGAAAGCTCTGGAACAGCAACAAGACTCTTCTACCAAAATCATTGATTTGCTTACCAAGATTAATGAGAATATTGCTAATGTAGGTAGAACCAAAATTACTGACTCTGGTAAAGTTATCAGACTCGATGAGAATAACAAGCCTGAGGATGGTAAGGATGCTCAAGATGCTCTTCAAGAGCAAGAAGAAAGAGATGAAACCCAAGAAGAAATTGCTGAGAATATGGGCACTGTTGGTGGATTCTTCTCTCATTTGATTGGTCTCAAGAAGGGCGATCAAAAGAAGAAGGATAAACCTAGCCTTATTTCTAGACTTCTTGGAAGAGGTAAAAAGGAAGGCGGAGTTGGAGGTACTCTCCTTGACTCTGCTTTTGGTGGTAAACTGAAGATTGCAAAGATGATTGGCCTTGGTGCTCTCGGCTTCTCTGGACTCGGCTGGGCAAGCCAGTTCTTAAAAGAGAAGGTAGGCCCTTGGTTTACTCAGACTTTGCTTCCTCAAATTCAGCAATCCAAATTCTATCAAGGATTAAAAGAGAAATTTGATGGCTTTGTTGGAAGCATCAAAGATGGCTCTTTGTTTGAAAGTCTTGCAAATAAGTTCGTTCAGGGAACTGTATTTGCAATGAAGAATATTACTATTCCTCTTACAGCAGCAGTCGTTAAGACACTGCCCAAGATTGGAGCTGGTATTGTAAGTGGTATTTTGAGTGGTCTTTGGGATGCTATTAAGGGTATCTTCAAACAGAAGACTCAAACTACTGATACTGATATATCTAAAGATTTTAATAGTACGCTAAAGAATCTGCCTGTTGGCTCTGAAGAGTCTAACTTTGCTAAGTCTTTTAGTGGTAAAACTATTACTTCTTCTGCTAATTATAGCTTTGATAATATTGCTGCTATCAATAACAAGACATTTACATCTAATGCTCTTGGTACTGGCAGCACTCATAAGATTACAAATGTCCAGAAGTATGATGCTGCTGGAACTTATACCAATGATAATGGCTCTACCTCAGTGGTTGATGAGAATGGCGAAGTTACTGTATATGATCAGAATGGTACCATGATTGGCGCTTATGATCAGAATACTGGTGATATCACTACTACTCATTCTGCAGTTGAGAAGGAGAGCAGTGCATCTAATATTATTAAGAATGGCCTTGTAAGAGGCTTTGCAACTGGTAAGGAATCTAAGATATTTGGAGCTCTTAGTAGAGCAGGTTCTGCTCTTACTGGGGTCGGTAAAAAGATTCTTAGTAGTCCTGTAGGAAAACTTCGTGGTATTAAAGGAACTGGCAAGATTGCTAAAATTCTTGGCGGAGCCGGTACAACTGTTGGAAATATCGTAAATGGTGCTAATAAGATTGGCACAAAACTTTACGATGCTTCTCATGCACTCTATTCCAATAGTGGAGTTGTAGCAGATAAGATGAGAAGATTCGGAAGTAATTTGACTAATGCAGGTCTATTTAGATCTGGAGCTGCCAATGCTTCCTGGATTGAAAAAGGATTAGGTGGGCTTGAAAAGAAGTTTGGTACTTTCTTCGAAAAGCTTGCTGGAAGTCCTGTAATGAAGGCTATAGTAAATGGTTTAGGAAAAGTTGGTAAGTATGCTACTAAAGCAAATACTTCCCTTGTAAAACTCTTCCCGAAGCTTGGTGAAAAGATCGGAACTCTTGCAGCTTCTGGCGGTCTACTTGCTAAGGGAGGAAGTAAAGTTCTTAATGCTGTTGGTGGTCTTACACCTTTAGCTATTGGATTCTGGCTCTACTCTTTTGAAGAGGGAATGTCTAGATGTGAAACTATTCTTGGAGTTGCTAAAGATACTAAGTTTGAGATTACTCCTGGAGTAAGAGTATTGACAGGCTTGGTTAAGGCAATTAATGATAACCTGCTATTTGGGTTAATACCGATCGATAAAGTCATGGATATTATTATCGATAACATCGGTGATGTTATTGGTATTGATAAGGAAGAGCTTGAAGAAGCTCAGAAAGAAACTGCTGAACTGCTTACTAAGTCCAGTATTGAGACTGGTGAAGAAGTTACTTTGGGTATGTATAATAACCAGGGTAATATCTTTAGTAGAGTATATAGATGGGCGACTGGTCAGTCTAATAAATATCGTGTTGATATGAAGGATAATTCTACTGATACTTCTTCTACAGGTAGTTCTACTGGAGGTAAAACACTCCATACTGCTGGTAGAGGTCGTGGACGTGGAGGCTCTCAGGGTGGCATTTTTGCTGGAATGAGATATGGTAATTCTACCATAGGTCAGTCTGGTTGCGCTCCTGTAGCTGCTTCTATGCTTATGAATGGAAATGTTCCTGAAGCTGCTAGGTTTGCTCAGGCTACTGGGCATGTAGCATCTGATGGATCTACTGATATTGGGTTCTTTAATGACTACTTCTCTGCTAAGGGAATTAGTAATAGAACTACTACTAGCAAGAGTGATGTGTCTTCTGCCCTTAAACATGGTCAGCAGGCTGTTCTGCTTGGCCAAGATCCTAATGGCGGAGATAACTCTGCTTACTCTAAGAACTCTCACTTCATTACTGCTAGAGGAATGGATAAGAATGGCAATGTAATTGTCGATGATCCTGAACTCGGTAGAAGAAAGATGAGCTCTAGTAAGGTATTCAGTAATATGAAGGCATCTGTTATCACTGGTCGTGGCCGCTATAGTCAGTATAGAGGTCGTGGACTGTCTGATGATGCTGCTTCTCCGAATGCTGCTGCAGTTGTTAACGCTGCTAAATCTCAGGTTGGCACAACTGCTAATAAGAATAATAACTGTAAATACAATCAGGAATATAGAGATGTCACTGGCGGTGGAAACCTGAATGATCCTTGGTGCTGCAAGTTCGTTTGGTGGTCCTTTAGACATGCTGGTGCTTCTGCACTGTTCTATGGTGGTAATCCTTGCGCAAGTTCTACTACTTTGATGAACTTCTATAAGAAGAAAGGTCGTATGGTCAGTACGAATAATGCTCAAGCTGGCGATATTATCTTTATGAACTTCAAGCATGACGACAAGAACATCGCTTATCATGTAGGTATTGTTACTGGTCCTATGAATGGTGGCAAAATTCCTACTGTTGAAGGCAATACCAATCAACCTGGAAGATCTGGTGACCAAACAAATGGTCACGGTGTCTGGGAGAAGAATAGAAGTACTTCCGATATTGTCGGAATTGCTAGACCTGAATATGCTGGTGCTACACTCGATCCTAGCTTTGCTGGATCTTATAGTGAATTTGATACTAGCGGAAATGATACTACAACTACTGGTCTCTTCGGAGCACTGAAAGATCTTGGTGCTTCTATTATGAAGGGAATCTATGGTGAATCTGCTTATAATGCTATTGCTGGAACTTCTGATGATAGTTCTACTACCAGTACTTCCATCATGAGTAATGCAGATAATAATGGTAATCTGAGCGGTAACAGTAATGCTGAAAAGATTTGGACTTATCTGAGATCTCTTGGATATTCCAAGGAAGGCACTGCTGCTATTATGGGATCTCTGGTGAAGGAATCTGGCTTGCTGCCTAATAATCTCCAGAATTCTTACAATACTAAATTTGGTCTTACTGATGATCAGTATACAACCAAAGTTAATAATGGATCTTATTCCAAAGATAAATTTGTCAATGATAGTGGTGGTTATGGTCTTGCTCAGTGGACTTTTAGTTCTCGTAAGCAGAAGCTCTATGATCAAACTATCGGTGCTGGTAAGCCTATTAATGATCTTAAATCTCAACTTGACTTGCTTGATAGCGAAGTTCAGACTGGTGGTTTAACGAATTCCATTAAGAACGCTAACAATATCTCTGCTGCAAATGATGTGTGGATTTCTCAATTTGAGAGACCTGCAGGTTATAAGAATAAGGGAAGTGCTCTTTATACTGGTAGACTTAGTGCTGCAAATAACTATTTCAATCAGTTCAAGGGTACTGGTAGATCTACGGATAGCTTTGTAAACAAGTATCCCACTGCTTCTAAGACCACGACAACTGCTGTATCTGGGAACATGAGTTCTACAGATATGCTCAAGTTGATCGTACAAGCCTTACTGACCATTGCACAGAATACTCAGTCTATTGATAGCATCTATGAAATTCTTTCTAAGAATGGAATTGATGTCTCTTCCGCTACCAATGGTACAACCACTGAAGAGGAAGCTAAGAAGTCTATCAATAGATTGATGAGCTCTAAGACTGACGCCGATACTGTCACTAATATTCTCCAAACGAAGAATACTGGATGGCTTGTTGAAGCTATGTCTAAGATTGCTAGAGAGTAAAACTACGTTGAGAGGGTCAATTATGGCCCTCTCAACAATATATTAAAATTCAATACATGAAATCCTCAAAGGAGGTAACTATAATGGCTGCTGGTGATAGATGGGAAGTCACAGCTAATTCTGGCCTTAAAGTTAGAAAAGGCCCTGGAACTAGTTATGCTTCCATTAAAGTACTTACAAAAGGTACTCGTATTACTGAGTCAGAAGGTTCAACTTCTGATTGGATTAAATTTAGTATGGGATATTGCTCTAAGCAATATCTGAAATTATATGCTCCTGCGCCTACTTATGTAACTGCAAAGCCTAGCGCTCCTACTGTTTCTAAGGATACTATAGTAAATACAGGATCCAACTATGACGATGATGCTGGATCTGGTTATAAACCTGATACCATTTACAGCGGTGCTATTGGATCTGATGGTACTGCTGAAGAGTCTGACTATACAAGAATTTCCACAGTAACTGGTGTGTTTGGACTGCCTTATCAGTTTCTTCCTAATACCGATGCTCGCATCAGTAACTGGAATGCTTCTTCTGGTGTCGGTAAAGAATATGCAGATAAAATTGTAGGAAAAATTCCTCTTCTCTTTATCGCTCCAGGTAGACCTGACTTCATGACTAGATATTCTGATTCTGAAAAGAAAAGTATTGCTGGTCAGCTTATCAGTGATCTTGGAGTCGGAAGAAATCAGCAGGGCAATTTGGAGGATTTGCTTTCTACTAATGGTAGATATTATACTTTTAGATATGATATCGATTCATACTATAGCTATGTAAATCCTATGTGCAGAATTGCTGCCAGATACTTAGAGATTCAAAACTTCAAGCTAGACAATATGAATCTTGATTGTGTGGACTGGAGATCTTATGTTTGTGATAGAGGAAGCCTTGTCGGAAATGCTCAAGACTATACAAACATTCCTTTCTATCTAGATACTGAAACAAGCGTAAGTGAAAGTTTTGATAGCCAGACCACTGAGTCTAGCTTGGCTTCTACTGTTAATGGTATCTCTGATCTTGGTAGAGAACTTAACTTCTTAACTGGTTATAGCGGTTCTCTTATGAATTCTGACTGGTTAGCTGAGCATGCCGATGTTGCTACCAATATCGAGAATGTCAATAATATGATTAATGATGTCCTCGGTAAAGGTAACTTCTTATCCAACCTGACAAAGCATCTTAGCACAGTTGCTTCAGGTGGTCGTTTGATCTTCCCTAAAATTTGGTCTGATTCTTCTATGAGTAAGACATATAATGTGAAGGTTAAACTTGTGTCTCCTGATGCAAACAAGCTGTCTATTTTCTTAAATGTACTTGTACCTCTTTTCCATTTGATTGGGCTGGTTGCTCCTCAGAGTATTGCTTCTAACCCTAATGGATATACTTCTCCTTTTATTGTAAGAGCTATGTATAAGAGCTTCTTCAATATAGATATGGGAATCATTACAAGTATGAGCATTGATAAGGGTGGTAACTGTGGATGGACTGTTGATGGTCTTCCTACTTCTATTGAAGTTGATATGACTATTAAGGATCTTTATGATATGGCATTCACTATCACTCCTACGACTTCTACCAATTTCAAATATGATACACTTGATAATACCGCTCAGCTGGACTACATTGCCAACCTTTGCGGTATCAATATGTATAAACCTGAAATTGGTCGTCAGCTTTCTATGTGGATTGTCAATAACGGTATCAATAGAGTTCTTGATGTTCCTAGAAATATCTGGAGCTCTTTGAATACTAAGATTTCTGGTTCTGTACAAAGCTTTTTTAGGACTTGACAATATCTGGAACATTTTAATAAAGGGGATGCAGGCTCGTCCTGCATCCTTCTTCTTTTTGAGGTGTAAGCTATGAAAAGAAAAACAAGAAAAGTCAAAGCTGAAGAATATGAGAAGAAGTATTCTCATATTCCTATTGATTATAAAGAGAGACTTAATTGGCTTTATGATACTCTCAAAATTAATGAAAGACAAGCATACGATATTCTATTACAGAGAGATATGATGATTAACTCTCTTAGATATTATGATGCTTTAATTATGCTATTTGAAGTTCCTGAAGGTTCTCCTAGACCTAGATTTAGATTAGTCAATAGAGCTAATTTATCTAATATGGCTTTAGCTAATCCTAGCTTTGTCCATGTCTATTCATTAACTGGTCGTGAAGATAATGTATTCATGAAAAGGCTAATGGAAAGGGAAGACTTCAATGCTTTAGATAGTATGATTTGTACTCCGTGTAGTATAGACATTTGTGCATATTTCAAAACTCCTTCTTATTTCAATAAAAATGAAACTATTTTAGCAGAGATTGGACTAGAGAGGCCTATATCTAAACCTGACTGGGATAACTTGGGCAAGAAGTACTCAGATATGTTTAATGCCAATGTATGGCTGGATGACACTCTTGTTATAGATGGGTCTATACATAGATACTATTCTGTCTTGCCTAGGATTGAAATAAGACTTAGATATCTTAATATGGTCTATAATAATCATCAATATAAAAGCATTATCAATCGCTCTGATTATAGAGAAGAGTACGATGTGCAATATTTCAAAAAGTGAATTATATACTATTAATATGATTACTTATGAAGGAGGTAAGCAAATATGCTTACAAAGCGTCAGTATGCACTGTCTGTGTGTCGTAAATGGGCACATGAGAATAATCGAGATTCTGCCAATCTCGAGAGTATGGTTGGAGATATCTATGCTTCAACCTCTCTTGGGATCGCTCTGGAGGTTCTTGATGTGATTTCTCCGGCAAAACACATCAATGAGTACAATTACCTGGCAAATCGTGGTGGCCAGGTAGCCATGTATGTTGATGAAGCCACGGCTGAAGCCTATATCCTGACCGCTAGGGAGTTCTATGATCTTCTCCCTGACAGTTTGGGATAAGAATAAAGAAAGAGGGAGCTAAATGCTCCCTCTTTTATTTTTGCCTATGAAACTGAGAAGTCGTAATTGCTATAAAATTCAATTGTATATTATTATAGTAATAAGAGAGATGGAAATGATCCATCTCTCTTATTGTTTGCCTTAATAAGTTTTTTCTTATTAGCAAACGTTCCACCCTATTATATTTATTTATATTAAATATAGGCGATTACCAATAAAAGATATATGCCGAGGAGTATAGGCTCCTCGGCATATGAAGGGAAGTGACAATTTACTTTTGTTGAAGTAATCGTCTAAAGAAGAATTATTTTATTGTTTATAAAATTTAATTTACAAAGGAGATTATTGTTATGATTATTAGAACTAATGAATCTAAAACTGGTTATGAGGTAAAGAATATTGATTTCGTTGTTATTAATGAAACTTGTATTCCTGAGAATATGAAAGTAACTGCTCACTTTATTATTAGAAATATCTATGAAACTGCATGCATTAAGCTCCCTACATCTGATACTAAAGGAAGTTATGGAAAGATGAAGAACAAGCTTGATGATATCGAGCATGTTAATATCTGGGTTCCTTATCAGATCTGGGATAATTTTGATAATAAGCATTCTTATGGATGGATTTGGGTCGAGCTCAAGAAGCCTATTGATGGTATTAAGATGATTCCTTTCATGATTCATAAAGGAGGACCTGGACTTAGTATTAATCCTGACTTTCACAAGTATTTCCTTAGAGGATTTACTCAGCCTGAAAGACATCATATTATTGGCTATCTCTATAAATATGGTTCTACCCTGTTGATGGATGCCAATTCTTTCTATAAGAAGCATGGAAGAGAAATTGAAGATGGCGATATGACTCAAGATATGAGGCAGATGCTGGCATTCTATTTCAAAGATTCTGATGTACCTAAAAGAATCGATATGGGTCCTAGAAAAGATCTTAAGGGAACTACATTCCAGTATGTCATTGATGATTATGATAAATGGATGAAGTTCAATAAGAATCGTTAAATGATTATGGAGAGAGGGTTTATAGCCCTCTCTCCATTATTTATTGACCCTTCAACATCAGATTAAATAAAGGAGGTATCTCAAATGAACCTTTTTGAAGCAAATATCGATTCGAAGACTGAAAACATCCTCCAGAATAATAAGTTAAAACTTCGAGCTACTAATAATATCGATGATTTTAACGGAGATAGTTTTTATGGTGACTTATCAAGACTTCCTGCCAATGGAGCTGAGTTTGTAAAGAAACTTGCTGATGAATATAGAAAGCTTGATGGATACCATAATAAAATTATCTATATTGTAGTATCTGAAAATAATCATTTGAGAGCAGATGGATTCCTTCAGTATGTGAAGAATTCCTTCCGTACAATGAAGAGGGTTTTTGAAGGAGCTATTTTTATTTTTATTAATAATGGCACTAAGAAGAACTTTGCTCTCTCTGTTGATGCATATGATCCTTCTCAGTATAATACTCTGAAAGGGTTATATGATCAGCTTATCACTCCTGTTACTCCTAAGTATGCAGTTGGTTCTGCTATCAAGAAGACCCCCGAAAAACAGGTTGTTGATAAGAAAGCTGTTCAGAAAAAGAAAGCTGAGCAGAACAAAGAAAAGCTTGTAAAAGCTGTAGCTTCTGCTACTGAAGATATTGAAGCATCTTCTGATGATGGCAATCTTGCAACTGATGAAATCATTGATAAGATTGATACAGATCAGGATATTGTTGCTATTCTTGCTCAGGTAGAAGAAGATGAAAAGCCGAGAATTAATAAAGCAAGAGCTGCTCGTATGACGGCAGTTAATAAGAAATTCCTTGATTCTACTGTAGGTAAAACTACAGTTAAAAGCTTGCTTTATGATACAAAATCTACTATTGAGCCTGTAAAGAATCTCAAGGTTGCAAGTGTCAATAAAGAAGAATGGGATGAACTCAAGTTTCCTAACTTTGAAAAGACTTATGATATCAATCATGATATCTATGCTATGCTTGAATCTTTGAGCAATGAGAACAAGACTTATCCTGTAGCTATCAGAAAAGTTACAGTTGAAGACACTTCTACCTCTATGGACTATATTCTCACTTACAAAGCTGAGTGTGAAGATAGTTTTGGTAAGAGATTCACTCTTAAGTTTGATATCCCTAAGTTCATCAATAATCGGTTTATGATGCTTAGAGGTAATGAAAAGTCTATGAGTGGTCAGTTAATGCTTCTGCCTTGCTTGAAGACAGATGCAGATACTGTGCAGCTCGTCTCTAACTACAACAAGATCTTTATCAGACGCTATGGTATGGCCAATAAGTCATATCCTGGATCTGATAAATTGATCAAGACCTGCAATAAGTACAAAGGCAAGAAGATTAAAATCTCCTTCGGTGATAATAGTCTTATTTGCTCTAAGTATGATTTGCCCATTGACTATATCGATCTGGCATCTACTTTCAATATTATTGAGACTCCTGAAAGAATTTACTATTTCGATCAGGATGTTTACTTTAAGAAGTATAATGCTGATCTTGCAATCGGCATTCCTTATGCAGTAGATAAGAAGACTTCTGAGGTCATCTACTACAAAGAAGATGCAGACTATATGCTCAGTGTTGTTATTGGGCTTGAGCTTTCTGCAGATGATGAATTTGCTGCTATCTATGCAACTACCAAGCCTGCTGAGAGACTGAATTATTCTCAGGCTAGTGTTCTGGCTAATAAAATTCCTTTGATTGTAATTCTTGGCTATCATGAGGGGTTGACTAATATCCTTAAGAGAGCAAACATTGATTTTAAATTCGGTAAAGGTGAGAGGCCTGAGAATAATAATGAGTCAAGCATTAGATTCCAGGATGGTAATCTCATCTTTACTGCAACTTATGAAAGCTCTATGCTTTTAAATGGTCTCTCTGAATGTGATACTGAAAATTATACTTTTGCTGAGATGGATAGAAGATCTACTTACCTTGAATTCTTAGATGAATTTGGTGGTAGAATTCTGTCTGATGGTCTTGAGAACTTCAAGGATCTCTTTATGGATCCTATCACTGAGGAAGTTTGCAAAGATTGCAGAATTCCTAGTGATTATATTGATCTTCTCATTTATGCAAATAATCTGCTTGCAGATAATAAATACAATCGTCATACCGATATCTCTGGTAATAGATATCGTACAAATGAGATTGTTGCTGCATATTTTTATATTGCTCTTGGTAAATCCTATGAGCAATATGCAAATAGCATTAGAAGAGGAACTAAGAATCCTATGACTATGAAGCAAACTGCTGTCATTGATATGATCCTTACTTCCAATATCTCTTCTGATTTGTCTACTCTGAATCCTCTTCTGGAGTTGACTACAGCATCTACCGCAACATTTAAGGGTCCTTCTGGTATGAACTCTGATAGAGCTTACTCTTTGGATAAACGTACCTATGATGACTCTATGATTAATAAATTGGCATTGTCTACAGGCTTCTCTGCCAACGTTGGTATTGACCGTCTAACTACTATTGATATGGATATCGATGGTACTCGTGGTTATATCAAAGATTCTGGCGAAGACGATATGTCTGTTACTAAGACATTTGCTATGACTGAAGCTATCACTCCCTTTGGAGTGACGCGCGACGATCCATTCCGTTCTGCTATGACATATGTGCAGACTTCTAAGCATGCTATGAGAACTGAACAGTCTTGTCCTCTTCTCATTACCAATGGTGCTGATGAAGCTATGCCTTATCTGAACTCCGATACTTATGCTATAAAGGCACAAGAAGATGGAGTTGTTGATGAACTTACAGCGGATCATATGATCATTAAGTATAAAACTCCTGTATTGGATCCTCAGGAGTCTATTACTGGGCAGGCTGCTACTCAGTATAGAATGATTAATCTCAAAGAAACTGTTAAGAAAAACTCTGATGGTGGTTTCTTTGTAACTGTTAAACTTGATACAGATCTTAAGAAAGGATCTCATTTCAAGAAAGGCGATATTATTGCATATGATAAGTATTCCTTTGGCAGAGCCAATGAAGATGATAACTTGGCTTATAACTTAGGTGTACTTACCAAGGTTGCAATTATGAACAATGATGAAGGCTTCGAGGACTCTACTTCTATTTCTGAGTATCTGTCTGAAGCTCTTGCATCCAGTGTTGTTACTATGAGAGATACTCCTGCATTACCTAAGGCTACCAATATCTATAATATGGTAAAAGTAGGACAGCCTATTCAGGAAGGTGATCCTCTCATTATTTATCAGAATGCTTTTGATGAAGAAGATGCTAATGCTCTGCTTCGTAGTATTACTGATGAAGACATGGTATCTGATCTTGGTCGTATTAGAATTAAGTCTAAGTATACCGGTGTAGTCCAGGATATTAAGATCTACCGTACTTGTGAGATCAGTGAAATGTCTGATACTATGGCTAAGATTGTCAAAGCATATGAAGCCAATATCAAGGCTACCAAGGCTATGTATAAGAAGTACAATATCCCTGGTGCTAATATGCTTGATCCTGATTACATTATGCCTCAGACTGGTAAGCTTAAGAATTGTCCTGATGGAATCATTATTGAATTCTATATCAAGTACAATGATAAGCTCGGTGTGGGCGACAAAATAGTTGCACAAAGTGCCAACAAGGGTACGATTAAGGATATCTTCCCTCAGGCACTTGCTCCTTTCACTAAAAATCATCCTGAAGAAAAGATCAATGCACTCTTTGCTGCTAGAAGCTTTAATGCTCGAATGGTTACTTCAGTATTTACTTCTGGTGCAATTAATAAGTGCTTGATCGAGCTTGATAGACAGGTTAAGGAAATCATGGGTCTTCCTTATATCACGGTTGAACAGGCTAACGAGCATAAGTAAGGAATTTTAGTTATATAATATAGTAGTGTAGAGAATTTGTCTCTACACTACTATTATTTTACAAGGGGAGAAGATATATGAAATATTTTAAATCTGGACTTACCATAGAAGAGCTTAAGAAAGAATATAAAGCTCTTGCAAAGAAGTTCCATCCAGACGTTAGTAAAGATCCTAATGCCGAAATCATCTTTAAGGAGATCAATGAAGAGTATAGTAACTACTCTTTCTCTTCTGGAAGCTATACTGACCCGTATGATTTTTATTCGGAATCGTGCGGAGATACTGATCCTTTTTCTGCAGATCCTTTTGAAAATTTTCATTCTTCTTATAGCAATCCATTTACAGAAGGGTTTGATAATTCTGTATATGATGACTTTGATGTCGTTTTCTTTAAAAAGGTAAATATGCACTATGAAGGAATAAGTAGCCATTTTGGTGGACATGTAGATATATTTGATAATACTAAAGATTATGAAGGATTCCAAGTCGTATATAGAAATCGTGATCAAATAGTTCCAGAAGTTCTCATTCATCCATCTTTAAAATATAAACTTCCTTCAGATGATGATATGCTCAATTATTTCATAGAAGTTGTATTTCAAGAAAGTTTAGATGTGATCGACTATGGAAATGAGGATTGGTTCGAGTATATTAAAAGGCATTATAAATTGTATAAGTATTGGGCGTTTGATGGAGAGAATGGAGAATGCTATGGTGATGAGATAATTGCTCCTATGACTAAGTATGCAACTTTTAACTTTTATGCATGCTGCTATGAGGATTATTCTGAATCTAAAGAGAGTACAGATTATCCAGAGAAGTATACTATGTATTTTGAATATACAAAATGCTTCAAAGTGAGAGAGACTTTAAATTGGTTTGATTTCCCATTTAAAGTTTACTGTAAATGCACGTTTGAGGAATTTGTAAATTCTCATACTTTTAAAGTTCCTCCCCAAACTAATATTCAGATTGATCCAAAGGAAGGAATGAAAATTCTTGCTCCATATAATGCAAAGGTTTTTGCAAATTATGAAGTTATCAAGTTCTACAAAATGCCTAGGAATAAAGATATTGTATTTGGTCGTTTCGATATCATTGAGCTAATTAACTGGATAGATATGCTTGAAGCTAAAGATATCGAAAATGCTCAAAAAGCAATCGATGAGATTAATGCTAAGTCTATGGAGAAATTGAAGAACTTGATTAAGAAAGGCAAAGTTTCATCTGGAATCTAAAGAAATAGAGAGGGAGAATTATCTCCCTCTCTTATTTTTTTTTAGACACGCAGGCTCTCAATCAGATTCTGCATATAGGCTTCATCAACCTTATACAGATTCATAGTATTGACAGTCTCAATGAAGGTATACATAACCTGCATACGATCAACGATCTTGGGTACATTGAGCTTACCATTCTCAGTAAACTCCTCGGAGAGTTCCTGATTCTTCATGCAGCTCTCACACATGGCTTCCACCATGCTTTCAAAGACACCCTTCTTACGATTACGAATCTTAGCAATCTTTCTACGAGAAAGAACCTGATAAGACTCCTTAACCTCTTCAGTGGCATCTGGAACACTATCAATCTTGTCCTTGGTAACCTGCAGACAATTCATGATAGCATCATGATCCTGCTTGTTCTTCTCGATGAACTCGTTCATACTATCAGTAACACGCTCACGGATAGCATCAGCGATCTCGGAAGTATCCATCTTATCCAACTGATCGAAGAACTCATCACGAGTGCCAGTATCAATACGATAAGCAGAAGGATCATCAATACCAGCATCCTCAACCATCTTCTTGATCTTGGAACGGGTAGAAGTGATCAGGTTATACATCTCAGACAGAGTGACATTTTTAGTTCTCATACTGGACAGAATGCTGTTGGCATCCTCTTTGATGAAGTCGCCAACCATAGCACGCATGATACCAGTTACATTAGCCTGCTCTTTCAGAACCGGATCAATAGCCTTAGAAAAGACATAATAGATAGATTCACCAAGCAGAGCAGCAGTTACAGACTCCATGAAAGAGTTGAACTTAGTGCGATTGGCATTGCGGTTATTAATGCGCTGGACAATGCATTCATTCTCCTTAAAAGCTCTAGTCTCTTCAGCCTTCTGCTGTCTAGCAGCTTCCTGCTGAGCTTCCATGCTTTTATTAAAAGAGTCGATAGCACTTTCGATAACCAGTTTATTGGAAACCGGCTTAAAAGGCATAGCCATCTTAAATTCCTCCTTAATAGACATTTATTGGTATGTTTAAACCAACTCAATTGTGATGTCCGGAGTACCATCCGGCAATGTATTGATATTAACGAATTCAGGAACCATAATACCATCAGGAACATCCATAGCATAAATGTGCTGATAGCTGGCATCCTTACCATTAATAGATACAAACTCAAAGAAGACAATAGAGTCTTTGTATTTATTAGTGATATAAGTAATCAGATTAGGAATATGGAAGGATTGAATCTGATTGATGTCTTCAACATAGTCCTTGATATCCTTTCTGATATCTTCAACGATATTCGAGTCGAAGTTGGGTTTGAGCTTAAGCTTAAAGAAGAGACTGATATTGGTCCTATCAAGAAGCTCAAGAGCATTATCCCAAGTGAAGAACTTAGCAGGGCCATAAGTATTGAAGAACTTAAAGTCCATTTCAAAAGCATCTTCAAGTACCTGCTTAGCATCTTCAATATAAGCTTTACGAGTTATAAGCTCATTGAAGAACTGCTCAGCAGTAGACTCAGAATCAAAGTAATCATACTTGACTACAGGAATACCAGTAATATGATAATGAGTTTCAGTAGGAGTAGGTTTAGGCTCCTCATAGGTAAGCTCATCGATCTTTACTGTAATATACCGAGTCTTTTCTTTATCAAAGAAGAGCTTCAGAGTATTGTCCTCTTTATTCTCTTCAAAGTCTACAATCATTTCATCCATAGGAATATCAATGGCATCACCAATTCTATTCCTATCAGTATCGAACAGTCTAATCTCACCATTAGACATATATCCAAGAACAACTCCAAGATTATCGAAAGTAACTTCCTTAACAAGCTCATCTTCAGTAGAATCACCATCATCGGTAGTTTCACCTTCAACTTCATCCTGAGTTACAGTAATTGTAGAAGAAACAATTCCGCTATAGTCATAGAAGAAGTCCAATCCACCCATTACATCATAGGCATTGGAAAGACTCTTTCCAGCTACTTCAGGAATAATAGTGCTCAAATCAGGAGACCCAAGACCAAGGGATGCTCCGTCTTTGCCTGCCTGATTGGAAACCACAAACAATCTAGCACTCATATTAGACTTGAGGTGGGCATAGCTATCAGTATCAGTACCGATATCTTTCAGCCCAGTATCAATTCTAATACGGTTCTCATTGTCAATGTAATCATTTGTAGTGAACTTAAATGCATAGCTGATAGTGGTATTACCATCATCAGCTCCATTAAGAGCAATATTAGTCATTTTAGCTTTAGACCATCTATGGGGATTTCCATCTTCATCGTAGATGATCATATAGACATCTACATTGCATACAACTGTTCCAGTATCTTTATCAGTATAAATGGGGCAATCCGCATCTTCATCCTGATTGCTGATATTCTGAAGCAAATCAATGCTAAGAGTATAAGTATTGTGATCCTCCAAACAATTTCTATCCCACTTGAACTTAGTGGCAATATACTGATAGAGGCATTTATCATTAATGAACTGGAAGTCCAAAAGCTTTGTAGCATGCATAGTAGTGAGGAAATATATACCGTAAAGCGGAGTTCTATTCACAATGAAGTCATAAGGAAGATAATAGGCAAACGTACCATCATAATTGTCTTCATCTTTCAAAGGATTCTTTTCTCCAGGCTTAAGAAGTCTAGCTTCTTCATCTCCAGGACCGAGAAGAATAATCTGGCCCTGCTTAAGAATAAGCTTACCAGAGCCTTCTTCTTCCATAAGGTCACTAGGAGAAAGTTTGAGATTGACTGTATTAGTCGGAATGATATTAATATCATTCTTAGCAATCATAAAAGAGTAATAGAGTCTTTCCAGACAGTTATCTCTCTTCTTATAGAAGTACAGTTTGCTGTAATCATTATTGATTGCATTGAAGTAGTTATTCAAGTCCTTAGTATTCGTGATAGAATCACGTCTAAGAGCTTCCTTAGGGATAATTTGCTTCAGTTCTTCAATGGTCTTCTTATCAGATCCATAAGCTGCTCCAGTACCAACAGGCATAACCTGGCAGCTGATATTGGAGTAATTACATTTAGGATCAGTAGACTCAAAGATGAAGGTAGGATAAGGGTTGCCATCATCAGAGTTATCAGGATTTGCCACCCAGGTAAAGTTACCTTTAGAACCCTGGGTAGTCTGGATATTAATGCCAATCTTAGCATTAACACCAGGGATACGAGAATTTCTATCGAACTTGATTCTGATTGTATTGGAATCAAGATAAGTATACCAGAAATACAACTGGCCGCCTGTATCTACGTTAAGGCCATCATACACCGGCACCATTGTATATTTCTCGTCACCCTCTTCAACAATGAGAGTGAAAGCAGCGAGCTGACCTTCGAAAGTAAAGGTAATAGTCTTAGCTGCTACATCATTATCAGAGAGTACACGAGTATACTGAGTAGCTTTCTCTACCTGTCTAATAGTACACCGAGTCATAATAAAAGTATTATTATTCACGGTCATCTTTACAGGAGGAGTCAGGTAAGGATTGGTGATATTGCTTACAGGATTACCCAATCCAAATTCTTCAGGATCATACTGAGCCGTGTATGCAAAACGCTTTTCAGGACCCTGAGTTGTAACTTCAACCTTCTTGATTACGATATTATAATCAGGATGGAATTCATAGTCTTTGTCACCAAAGTAGATCTTGTTATTCTTATCGAATACAAAGGTCCAAGGCAACTCATCACCATTTGCAGTTTTAGCATTAGCCCAGTTTACAATGTCATCTTCTAAGAAGCAGAGAAGGACATCCATCTGAGCCGGGACTGCATTGATATCGCTAATGCCAAGACCCAATGCATGAGCAATGACATTCTTCTCAAATTTAGCTTTAGTAGCAATAGATTCATTGGAGAACTCAGAAGCCATGACAATAGTATTCTGCATTGTATTAGACATTACTTCTCCAAAGTATCCAAAAATACCAAGCATAAGTGTATCTTCATTAGCTTCAGATACATATCCTTTTTTCAATTCATTGATATAATCATGGATACCATAAATATCTGAAGATAGAGTCTTATCATCGACAGCCATTTAATACACTCCTTTCTTGTTTAAGATTTCCATCTGAGCTGGTATTTCATCATCTTATTCTTCATGCCTTTTCTATCAGCCTTGGGAGTGACATAGATGTATGGCATACGAGCCCAGGTTCCATTAATAATATTTCTTTTAGCATCAAAGAGAGGAAGATCACTAGTTCTGTATTTACTAGAGGAATTAATTCCAATCTTATTAAATTCAGACAATGTGACTGCATCCATATCTCTGAAGAATTGTGCTTTAAACGGAACTGTTAACCGCTGAGGACCTCCATCCATACTAGAGAAAGCATCTCTAGGAGCTCCAGTAGGAAATACTCCAGTGTACTTTCCCCAATAAATGAGACTCATACCATCATCAGCAGTTACAAATTTATACACAGAAAACTGGTCGTGAAGAACTTTATCAATCGTGTAATTGATCCATTTCATATCATCACTACGTTTATAATCAAGCTCAATCATTCCCATATTCTTCAATCTACAATACTCATCATAAGTCTTGAAGAGCATAAATACTTCGAGGAACTTATTATCCTCAAATTCAAGAGAGAAACTCAAATCTTGATCAGATGTGTAAGAGCTTCCTCTATAAGTAATTTTGGTGCCATAAACATTGGCACCAGTTTCTATATCATTCTCAGACTCAAGACTAGGAATATCAAGCTGAGAACGCACTGTATTGGATAGAATATTCATGAATGGACATGGATAATCTGTTTTAGCAGAACTCTGAAGCTGCTCAAAGATATGAGGATACCTATCATAGGTATCTGTAAAGAATGTGTAACTAGAAAGAGATTCTGCAACTTTTCCAGTGCTCTGGTTCAAAAGATGAAGATCTGGTTTTGTAAAAAATAAATACTCATGGGTAACGCCCATAGTATTATACGGATCCAAATAAGGAATTCTAGCAAATCTAGATCTCCAGGCTTCTTCATTATAGCTTGCTGTACTATCAAATAGTCCACGAGAAGCCATAATTTTAGCAATCTCAGTATCAGCTAATGTACCATCACTTTTAGTGAAAGTTCTAGCCAATGTAGGATTATTACTTAGAGTAGGAGAATAAATAATATCATTGCTATTTGCCATGTGTTTATCACCTCTCTTAAAAGGTTCCAATTAACTTACTCTAATGTTGACAGGAGCAAATATGATCGTCTTTAGGGTAAATAAGAGTATAATTAGATACTATTAAAGTGAAAGATCAAAGGGTTGGATAATTCTAATGAATAATTTTCTAAATTTCACTAAAGGATAATCAAAACTAATAAGACTGCACATTATAGTTAATACCTCTCACTGAGAGGTCAAATTGAGACTTATAAGTAAAGTCGTAAAGGAGTTTTGCATTATGCCTTACCGGTTTTCTGATAATTATGAAACTGAAGAAGATATTAAGCGCGAATATCGCGATCCTTATAGACATCCTAGATTTAGTCCTGTAGACGTTGGCGAAGAAAGGAGATTACACGCAGCTCGTATGAGACGAAAAGAACTTGAAGAAATGGAACTGCGTGATCAGATGCAAGCCAGAGTCATAAATCTAAATGTAGATTTGAGAAATAAGTATCAGATTAAACAAGCGATTAATATTCTCACTACTGCTCTTGAAGCAGCTGAAAATGAAGTCTATAAAATTCCTATTGCAACTTACGATGAAGGTCGTATTAAAGACTAAATTTTAATAAAAACAGGATTATCCAACCCTGTCTTTATTTTTTGTCAGGTAAGGCATTTCTGAACATATGATTAAGAAAACTCGATCTCTAAGGAGGTTAAGACAATGAAGAAATTTGATCAAATTCACGAAACTGTGTTGAAGGATGCAATCGATATCTTCACTGGTATTCGTGATATTGTCTCTGATGATGATGGGCTTGAAAAGCTCATTGCAAAACACACTGGTAGAAAGAGCACTTATATTCGCTCTATTGCAAATAAGAGCAATGATCTTATTTGTGTTTTCCCTGTAATGTCTAGCCGGAATATTGCTATTGGCAATCAGGCCATGGTAAGCAAGGCTATTGAGAAGAATCTGGTTGCTATGCTCCAGATGCTCTTTTCTGCATTTCAAGTAGCAGATGCTGATGATGCATTTGAATATATTAAGACTTTTCATACCAATATCAATAAGTCTGCTAAGAGCTTTGATATTGATGATGTCATTACTGTCTCTAATCTTATTGATGGAATGACTGAATCTGCTTTCAAAGTTGGTGCTAAGGTTGATATGGGCATTGTGGAAGCTGTCAAGCAGGATCTCAAGCGCATGAATTTTGTGCTTGAGTCTAACATTTCTACTCGTCCTATTTCTGAGAGCTTTAGCTGCAATATTGATCCTTCTGGAAAGTATGTGGTTGAGGTAAAGCCTTATAGAGAGGATGCAGATAATAGAATTGATCCTAAACTTAGAGAAGATAAATTTAAAGCAGATCTCAATAAGACTGATGTCGATATTCAAAAGGCATATTATGACATCGATAAGTCTAAATCTCAGCTGACTAAGGATGAAGTTGATTTCTTTAAGAATCAGGTTCTTCCTACTGAGTATAAGAAGGCTAATGAACTTCAGCCTACACTGATGGTGGTAAACTTTAAGATCAAGAGTGGCAATAGATATATCCCCATTGATAGCATTGTAATTGGTGTTAAGGCTAAGCTGTATCCTATCGGTTCTGAAGACATTATTACGCATCTAGTTGCTAAGACTAAGGATGCCAACTGGATTCAGAAATTCATTAAGGCTAGCACTAAGGAGATTTCTTTCTTTAAGGATTTCCTGTTTGCTATCGATAAAGCCAAAGTTGATGCTCTGTCTATGTCTCGTAAGGGTTCTTCCAACATGATGTGGAAGGTTCTTGAAAGACGTGCTAACAAGAGCAAGTTTAATAAGCTGATGGCTAGATCTAATGACTCCACTGCTATTACTACGATTATGGTCTCTCAGAATGAGGTTGACTATATGAAGAAGGAGTATCAGGTAGACATTAGTGATATTCGTACTGCCAGAACTCTGCTGGATCAGTATAATTTGATTGGTCTCTGCATCGTGGATGAATCTTTGGAAATTGCAAAGTTCCTCTATGATACTGGGGATGATATGTGGGAAACTATCTCTTTCTCTAATCTTGAGAGAGAAAGCAATGATAATACCTACAAGAAGGTCGTCAACCTCATGACGAAAGTAATGTAAGAAAGGAGAGACGACAAAATGATTATTACTAAAGAAAATTATCTTACTACTGAATGTAGTATTAATAATGGCGAAGATCACTATAGATTTGATAAGTTTTCTGGAACAGTTAATGAAGGAGCCGCTATTGCTTCTTTGCTTGGTTTCAAAAAGAATGATGAGAAAAATAATAAGCCTGACTATGTCTATACGGTAGAAGATGGCAAGAAATATCAGGAATCTGTAAAGTCTATTCGGCTTCATATCACTTATGTAACAGATAAGTTGGATGAGGAATCTGAAGCTATGCGTAAATATCTCGCTATTGCTTTAAAGAATGAATATTCTGAAAAGGATTTTAAAGCATATATTAAGAGTAGAGATAAAGCATATGATAGTTATCTCAAGAAAGATTCTGATGAGCTCTTGGCATCTGCCGGTAAGATTACTGAGCCCGAATTTGCTGAAGCTTACAAGTGCTCTGAGAAATTGGCTAAAGACTTCAATGCTCTCATTTCTGATATTGAGAAGAAGTTTACCGATAATCTGAATAAGATCTATAAAAAGATCATTGAAAATTATTCCACTATTGAAAAACTCGTTGGGGTAGAAGGCTATCCTGAGGAGAAAATTAGCTGGATACATCAAGAATATAATGCGCTTGTTAATGTCTTTAAGGAACTTGCAAATGACATTAACGTAGTCTATGATGTTTATGATAGAATTCAGGCTGGTATCACTGAGTCTGTTTCTGCAAATAATAAAATTTTGACTGAGGGGCTCTTTGGTTCTTCTAATGTGCCTGAAGATTTTATTAAATTTGCAATCGATTTCTATACAAAGATTAATAAAGTCAAACCTCTGAAGAAGCAAGATTTTAAATCTATCATCAACGAAAAGAATAAAAATCATTATTCTTTTGAAATTGATGATCCTAGAAATAATTTTGGAATGGGCTTGGCCCATGCTGCTACAAAAGGTGCTGTATTTGGAGTATACGCGGCACAGCTTTATAATGATTCACAGATCGATGAAAATAAAGAAAGCAAAGATCTTTGCAAGATTATTGAACGCACCGGAGTTAAAGCGAAGGTCAATAAAAAATTCTATGAATATGATAGATTTGCCATTAGTAAAGATAAAGGATATATCTATAGAGCGTGGCCAGCTGTAGCAGTAGAAGGCAGATATTTTACTACCTATGCTATCTGTCTTGCATGTGAAAAATATACAGATAAGCTTAAAGATAAATTGAAATTGGAATCTGCCTCTATTGTTGAAGATGAGAAGACTTTTGATCCTTCTAAGTATTTCTCTTTCCAGGATGAGGATAAAGTTAATCCCAGCCTGTTTGATGATGAGAAAGTATTCTATAGAGACCCTGTTTATAACAAGGCCATTACAGAATACTTTAATATGACTGATCGTAAGACCACCAAGGTTCTGACTCGTCTTAATGAAGCTGGTCAGAATACAGTTCTTATGAATCTGACCTCTAAGCTGTATGATAAGATCGTCTCCAAGTGTGATGATATTGATTACGGTGAAATTCCTGCTACTAAGGGTGATATTACCAAACTCTCTAAGTACAATGATATGAAAGAGACTATCTCTATCATGCATGATATTCTTAAAGAGTATAACCAGGATACTGGCCCCGTTGATGAACTTTCCGTTGCACTTTCTAATGTGGAAGCTCGGAAGGATCTCTTCGAAAGGGCTTATAGATATAATTCTGAGCTGCCTATTGCCATGTATTGCAATGTAGTATTGGGTATCATTACTGGTATTTCTTACATGATTGCAACCTCTATCGAGTTCATTAAAGATCCTGGAACTGAAAGTTTCAGAATTGCACTCGATAAGATGTCTTATGCTAAGACAAAAGATCATATGATCTACTCTACCCTGAAGTCCTTCAATAAAACTTGTGCTAACAAGGATTTTGATAGGGCCATGGAAGCAGTGCTTAAAGCTAGCACTAAAAATTTCACTGGCAGTGTAGTACTCGGGGGCATTGCCATTGGAATTCTCGGCGTAATTCTTGTTCTTATCCCCGTTCTGAGAGAGCTGATCTTCTTGTTCTATTATACTAGAATGAGAATTTCTGACTTCTTTGATATTCAGGCAGATCTTCTTCAGGCAAATGCTTATGCTTTGGAGTCTAATACGACTCTTAACAAGACTGAGCAGAAGAAGGTCATGGAAAAACAGCTCAAGACTGTTGAACATTTCCGCAAGATCTCTAATGCTTTTGCTATTGAGATTAAGAAAGCAGAAGTATCTTCTGCTAAGGAAAAGAGACAGGATGATGAGACCAAGATGCTCATTGATGATATCGATGGCTTGGACTCTAGTTCTGGATCTGCACTGTTCTAATTCAATTCAAATCTATATGCTTAGATTTGGGACAAATAAACATCATAATAAAAATCTATTGCCTAAATAGATATACCTATATAAGGAGGAAATTTTAATATGGCTATTATTTCTGCTAATCGTTTCAGCAAGATGAATGGTAACTTCATCGTCGCTGCTAACGAGAGCTATGGCGTTGAAGATATGGGTCGCATCCTCGTTGAGAACGAGAGAAACGATCAGGCTATCTTTACTGCTGCCCTGATGAGTGACATGCACGAGATCCAGTGCCGTACTGAGGGTACTCTGCTGGAGTCTGAGCTGCAGTCCCTGGCTGAGTCTTCTGTCAAGGAGTTCTTCAACAGCATCATTGAGAAGCTGAAGAAGTTCTGGGCTAAGATCAAGGGCTTCTTTAAGCGTGCTTATGCCATGATCACTGCTTATGTGGTTCGTAATGGCAAGGCTTTCATCGCCGCTAACCGTAAGGAGCTGGATAAGCTGAATGATGGTACCCAGATCAAGGGTAAGGTCTATATTCCTGCTAGCGATGCTCCCGAGGTTAAGTTCGAGGTCTTCACTCTCGATCGTGCTAAGTCCTTTGGTCAGGATGATACTGCCTCTGAGATGTCTAAGGCTATGCTGAAGGATGCTGCTGGCTTTGACGAGGATGGTAACTTCTACAAGTGGCTGAAGGAGCATTCCTTCAAGGAAGCTACCGATCCTACCCTGAAGGCTTGTGGTGGTGTCAATGCCCTGATGGCTATGCTGGAGAATGGCATGGGCCCCATCAAGAAGATCAAGGAGAAGGAAAAGAAGGCTGAGAAGGATCTTCAGCAGGCTATTAAGAAGCTGCAGGATGAGCAGAAGAAGATTGCTCATGATTCCGATGATCAGGCTAAGAAGGATGAGGCTAGCAAGATGGCTACCTTCTATAAGACTGCTTCTACCGGTATGACCAATGCTATGTCTACCGCTATCGCTGCCATTGTTAAGCTGGAGAAGTTCAAGCTGGCTCAGGCTCGTATTGCTCTGGCTCGTGGCATTGCTAAGAACAATGTTGTCGAATCTACTCTGCTCGAGTCTCAGATTCAGCAGATTCTTGAGGATGCTTCCGAGATGGAAGATGATACTCCCGCTCCCGGTGAGGATCCCGAGATCGATGCTGCCGCTGAGAAGGTTGTCGATGCTGTTGAAGAGCTGATCGACTCTGCCGCAGAAAATGCTGCTGATGAGGGTGGCGACCAGGAGTAATTTATTTACTCCTTTCACCCTAAATTACAAAAACCAAACCAAAATTCTATAAGGAGGACAATTACTCTATGGGTATTTTTGTAGATGCTCTCCGTGAGGAGACTGAGTTCCTGGATAACACCGGCTTTGACGGTGGTGTTGTTGCCAATCCTGACGACAAGTACGAAGTCGAGCTGAATGATGTTGCCAAGGCTGTTGAGGATATCAATCAGAATTATGCTGATCAGAGCTCTCAGGAAGAGCTTGATGGTCAGGATCTGAAGGAAGATCCCGTTGCCGAGTGCATGATCGCTATCTATGAGTCCGAGCACAACTGGAATCAGATCATGAATGCTTTGGCTACTAAGGAAGTCCATGAGGCTGCTATGGGCCGCGAACTGGTTCTGGAGTCTGTTGATGTTAAGGGCTTCTTTGAGAAGGTTAAGCAGTTCTTTGTCACTCTGTGGAAGAAGATCACTGCTGTTGTTAAGAACTGGCTGGACAATGCTTCTGCTGTTCTGAGAACCAATAAGTCCTTTGTTTCCAAGTATGGTAGCAAGTTGGATGAAGGTAAGACCGCTTATTTTGCTGATTCTAAGAATAAGGCATTTAAGGGCTATAACTTCCCCAATGATCTGAAGACTGGTGCTGCAAATATGACCAAGGGCTTCAAGGCCATGGATACCGGTGCTGCTAATACCATGATCAATGATACTATTAAGGCTCTGCGCAGTGGTCAGAAAATCACTTCTGAAGATGTCGCTGATCTTGAGAAGGTGAATCAGATTCTGGATGCTCTGCGTGAAGCCTTCTGTGGTAAGGATGTTGGTGCCAGCGAGTATCGTAAGGCCGTCAAGGTTGCCTTCTTCGGTTCTGAAGAGAAGGTTACTCTTGATGAGAATGCTATCGTTCTGAAGCCTGATTATATCAAGGGTGTTCTGTCTTCTGATATGAAGATGAAAGAAGTTAAGTCTGCTTATGCTGATATGAAGAAGTCCATCAATAACAGCATTAAGGCTATTAACGAAATGGAAAAGGCTATCAAGAATAGCTATAAGGGTGGCGAGGCTAGCGAAGCTACTTCTGCTGCTCTGACTATGTGCTCTAAGTGCTCTTCCTTCATGAAGGACGCTAAGAACATTGCTCATATGTGCATGACCACCTTCATGAAGTCTGCCCATGCTCAGGCTGCTCAGGCTCGCCGTATCGGTAACTCTTATATCTTCGCTCTGAATAAGAAGACCCGTAACGGCAAGATCGATGCTGCTAACGGCAAGCCCACTCATGAGTCTGCTGGTTTCTTCGGTTCTCTGGACCTGATCTAATCTAAACTCATTTATCCCCGAGGAGTTCTCTCCTCGGGGATTTCTTATGCTTTTAACTTATAAGTAATTACTTAATATGGAGGTATGACATGAAAGCCTTTTCCTCTTCTATTCTAAGTGCTAAGCAGACTCCTATTACAGAGTCTGTAACTGGCACTTTTGATTCTTTTGAAACTTCTAAATCTACTCTTGTTAAATTCTTGGAATTTAATGAAGCAGCAGCTGAAGCTGATATCAAGAGCACTAGAGATTTCTATCTCAATGTGCTTAATGTAATCAGATCTGGTTCTGGTAATTATGATCCCGCTCTTAATGCTTGCTTCACTCAGTATGAAGCTGTTAAGAATGCAGCTATGAGTTGCATGGGGCCTAGCGATTGCTGTGAGCCTGAAGCTAGACCTGTATCTGATGCTGTAGCTATTCTGGAGAAGCTTAAGAAGACTAATCCTTCTGATACTTTGACACAGGTTTATGCTAGCACTACTATGGCTAACGTAGAAAGTGTTAGTAGTAACTTCGTCTTTGAGCAGTATTGCAAAGATGTAATTGCTGGAAAAGATATGAAGGGCACTAATCTTCCTGAGGCTGTAGTAAATTATATTGGTAAATGTGCAGGTCTTGATGGTGCTGAAAGCATCGAAGAGCTGATGGACAAAATTACCAATAGTTACTCTATCCAAGAGAGAGAAATTCCTATCTCCAACTACTCTTTCTATGACTCTTTCTCTAATCAGCATATTTGGATTTATCCTATAGGACTGACTAAGTCTGCCGATCTTGCTATTTCTTATCTGAAGGTCAATGCTGATAAGTTTGAAGATCCTAATGATGTAAGAGAGATTGTGAAGAATATCTGTGATGCAATTTCTACTTGTGTTATTATTGTTCTGAAGGCTTCTCAGATTGCTGAAGATATCAATGATAAAGTCCGCAGTGAAGATGTCAAGCATATCATGGAGTTTGCTTCCTCTCATGGAATGCTCTCTGAATCCATGTCTATGTTTGGTGATGAAATCGATAGCAAGTCTGTCTTTGATGATCTTGAGCCTGGTGATTTTAATCCAACTGAGTTCATGAATCTTGAGCTGGTATCTGAACATGCTATGAAGATGGATTCTATGGAAACCTATAAGTGGGCTATGTCCATGGAAGCCAAATATCTGGCTGAACAGAACTATCAGGGACTTGTTGATCTTAACGAAGCAGTTGGCCAGAAAATTAAAGCAGGTCTTCAGAAGGCTCTTGAAGCCCTTAAGAAGATCGCTGCTAAGTTTGTCGAGGCTATTCTCTTTAACTTCGGTACTGAGAAGGCTTGGCTGACCAAGTATAAGAATATTATTCTGAATAATACTCTTAAGGGTGATACCCAGATTACTGTCTATTGTAATCTGAGAAATGCCGTAAATCAGATCCAGAACGTTGTTCCTCCAATGCCAAATTATAATGAGCTCTCTGGAAACAGCAATGCTTTTGAATCTGAAGATGCATTCTTTAAGCAGTACTTCTCTAAGTTCTTCCCTGGCATGGATCAAGATCCTCACGTGCCTAAGGATGGAACTCTGGCTGATAAATGCAAGATTTATCTTGGTGCTAAGTTCCAGGATGGTAATGGCGACCAGGGTACATTTGCTGATTTCAATGGCTCTAAGTGGCCCACTGTAGCTGCTATGTATCAGTGGCTGCTTGATACAGAAAAGTTAGCAAAGAACACTCAGGCTCAGATCAAGAATATTGAGCGGACTGTTAATAACTACACCAAGTCTGCTAATAAACTTGGTGCTCCTGAGAATCAGCAGAATAGCAATCAGCAGCAGAACAATACTCAGCAGAATAGTGGCACTCAAAACAATAGCCAGAATCAGGCTAAGCAGGAATCTTATTACAGCTATATCTATAATAAGTATCTGACTGAGATGGATATTAAGAGCGCTCCTGTAAATGATGGTGCAGCTGGCCAGGAAAATACTAATAATCCTAATCCTAATCCTAAGGAAGCTTATAAGACTACTCAGGGTGATACCGATGAGCAGGTTAAGAATTCCAAGGATGCTGGTAGTGTAATTACTGGCCGTATGAATATCTATATGAATGTCTGCAAGCAGGTTCTTACTGCTAAGATGACTGCTATTAATTATGCTCATAAGGAGATGCTTGATCTCATGAGAGCTATTGTTAAAGGTCGTCTTGGTGACTCTGCGGATATTGAGCTCAAACCCCAGAATGGAAGCAACAATGGCAATCAGCAGCAGAATCAGCCTGCTGAAAAGCCTAGTGCTACTCAAGGAGCAGCTCCTAAGAGAAGAAGATAAAATAATTGTAGGTAGGCTATTTAGCCTACCTACAGTTTTATTTGTAAACCTTCTCAAAGAAAAGCATTAAACTTAAGACAAGTTTATCACTTGAAGTCTCTTCAGAAGATTTAAAATAAAGTTCGCGTTTTCTCTGAAGAATATAGTTGCCAGTATACTCAGGGCAATCTTTATATACTTCTCCAGCATTGATGATATACTCTTTATTAGGAGTAAAGATAGAAGTATCAAGATCATTCTTATTGATAGCCATATAAAGCATACTAGTCTTCTGGTTGTTCTCAATTAAACCAGTATTATCATTTGGTGCTCTTACATTTACAGTCTTAGAGACAAAGTTATCATTGGCTCCAGGAGTATATACATCAATAGAACTACTAGTTCCATTTGTTTTGGTATATTTAACCTTGGAGTATGACTTACTCTTTTCTCTATAATCAGCAACTTCTACATTGCCACCGCCTACATTAAGTGCATAATAACCGTTTTTGGCATCAATGGTCATACCCTGCACTCGAGAAGCCATATCATAGTCATTTCGTAAAGTTAGCATTACTGAATTGACCTTACTTCCTTTACTTGGGACTGCCTTTCCACTTGATGAAAGTAGATAGCTCATATCATAGTCCATATAATATCTATAAGGAGTATTATAAAATACTCTCAAATTATTCAGATACTTAATAGACTTAGCAACAGAGTTGACTGGAGGAAGAAAGACATTCTTCAAAGGAGAGTTATTCTGTAATGGCTCCAATACAATTGGTCTATTTCCTAAAGCATAATAAATTGCACTAGTCATGCTATTACAATTTAGAATACCATTTACAACTTTCTTATTATTATTTATGAGATTCTGGCTAAGCAAGCCAACAGTAATCTCTTTATAGATATCTTCACGGCCTTCATTTGCATTCTCATAATCTCGGCTATCTGTCTTATTGACATCATCGGCGATCATGTATACAAATGTATCATTAATATAGTCTACCCATAACTCTGAGTTATCAGAACTATCCTGAGACTTCTGAATATTGAGAATAAATACACCAGTCTCTTTGTTTTTTACTATCAGATCGATTACCTTTGTACTCAGATTCATGATAGCATACATAAGAGGCATATTATTCTCTGTATAATCATGGTCAATAACAATAGACCTGAAGTTGCTATATTCAATGGGATATTTATTCTGTCCTAAAACATAATATCCACTAGCATGATATTTATATAAAAAACTTTGGTCAGCAGTATTTTCAAATTCATTAATAGCCATAAATACCACCTCTCTAAAAAAAAAATAAAGGTAGTGGAAGAACCACTACCTTTATGTTGACCTTGGCTTAGAATACATTCAGATCGAGAGGATATCGTCTGAAGTATTTATTATTAATCTCTTTGACTGCTTGAGCATCATAGAGATCAACTAAGCCTTTAGTAAGATTTGCATAGCTAGGACTCATAGCAAAGATGTTTTCCTGATAAATAAGATCAAGAGCACAGTATCTATCATATACAGAAACATCCTGAAACATTGGACAGTAATCAGGATTAAGTGCAAATGATTGATTGTATCCATTCAGAATAGCTCCTTGAGCTAAAGATTCATGAATAAGCTTATCAGCCCTAGGCCATGTAATAACTCCTCTGATATTTCTGTCTTTACATCCAGCAAAAGCCATATAGAGACTATACAACTCAGGACTAATGCCTTCTCCAATAGAAGTCTTGATACTAAGAATTTTCTTAAAGAAGTCAAAATAGGAGATAGTATAAGTCAGCTCTCCATTCATAGTCTTTTTGACTCTCAATACATGAGTATTGGGGCAAGTAGCTACGAGTTGAAAGTCATAAGAGTCTTTTGTAAGGATAATTCTAGCACACTTTCTACCTTTAGAAGAAAGAGTTCTAATAAGAGATCTGATAATTACTGCAGGCTCAGCACTATCATCTCTGATGAAATACACATTCGGAATATAGGGAATTAATACATTGAGAAGGTTTAGATTCTCCTCAATAATTCCCATCAAAGGAGCTCTAGCCTGTCTTTCCATTTCATTATGAGCATCATACTCATTCAGAATAGAAGCAGCAGGCATTGGTCTGTTGCTGCCATATACTACAAAGATCTTAGTAGGGATGTCAAATCTACTTGAAAAGAACTCTGTAGTATGAGCACAATAATTGATTACGGATGCTGCAATAGACATCCGATCATCAATCATATACTCATCTCTCTTAAATAATGCTGAAAGAAAGTTATTGAGATCGATATAGCAATCTACAGGCTTTCCATTATCAAGAGCTTTTCTATAGAAGAGCTTGAGTAATTCAAGTCTTCCTCTTTCATACTGAAAGTAATTCTTCAGTAATAGGTTATAAGCAGTTTTATTCGTCTGCATTAGCCATTAACTCCTTCGGGTCAAAGAAAGATGTTTCAGAATCTTCACTTGCAGGCTTAATTGCAATAAGATCAGAATTCTCTCCCATCTCATCTAAGACATCTTTTACATTATAAAGGAAGTCATCTCTATCCTTAATGGAATCGAGAACTTCCCTAGTTTCTCCATAGTTATGCTTAAGAAGTGCTTTTACTAATTCATGAGGACCTTGCTCCGTCATAAAGGAAACTCCTTTACCGGCAACTTCAGATCCATCAGCATTGGTAAACCACTTACGAATATCGAGTCTATATGGACTATTCTCATTCCATCTGATTCTTCTTAATGCAAGGAAAGAACTTCCTACACCCTCATCGAAGACTTCATCAACGGAATGATCAATTTCAAGATTGAATTCCATATTTCTAGCCATTAGAAATCACTCTCCATCATAGAGTTTAAGTGACCCATCTGCATTATAGATAGGGCACATCCAGCCATAATGTGAATTCGAGTAATACCCGAAATACATTACTTTTGTGTTTCTGTCATAGTAGATATTAGCACTGTCATGTATTATAGGGGTATTCTCATAATGGCCTTCAATCTTTACTAAATCTAAATAGTCACTTGCTTCTGCAGAATATGTTTCATTATTGCTATTCCTATTATTGTAACTGAGAGCTGCAATGAATCCAACTGTAACAGCAATAATAGAACCAGCAATAATAGATAGTGCTAATATATTAAAGTACTTCTTTTCCTTTTCACTCATCTTTCTTCTCCTTTGCTTTAACAGTACCCTTAATCAATTTAAATTCACCGGCTAAAGCATTGATATAGAATCTCTTTCTTTCGCCATTAGGAAATATGATGGTTACCTCATCACCATCAACATCACATCCAGATATATCACAAATATCAAACAATGTTTCTCTGATCATTCTTATTCCTCCAATTAAAAAAGAAAGGTGCGAGATAACCCGCACCTTTCTCATTTCGTTACTTAGCGAACGTACTGATGGAACTCAGTCCGCTGAATGGGACCACCCAGCTGACGACGCAGATCCTCGAGCTTGTTCACATCCAGCTTCGTAATCTGAACCAGATACTCGCCGGAAGCATTTGCAACGATCTGAACAGCCTTGGCCTGATACTGGAAGACACCCTCCTCAGTACGATTGCCATAAGCCTTATTCAGAATAGCATCAAGAGACAGGCCGGTAACACAGGCAACAATCTCCTGATTGTAGGATGCAGTATAACCAAGAGTGTAAGTCATCTCAGTGGTCATAGCAGCCCAGAAGTTAGCATTGACCTTCTGAGCAGGGAAGAACCGGAATTCATCCAAAGCCTCATAGGTCTCAGGCGTAACCTCATACATGCGGCCAGCACCAGAACCAGACATCTTCATCAGACTCTCGAACTTGGAGTGGCCCTTGTTGATACGACGGACGACATTAGTCATCGGTGCATCATTCTTGCGCTCTGCCAGATAAATCGTCACATACAGCTCATTCAGAGGAATGTTCGGATTCGTCAGGCTACCAGCATTCAGAGAGATCTTGCAGCCGATATAGTCACGGAACACGGGTCCGAAAACTCCATCCACGATCTGCTCGAGCTCAATGGTGTTGATAAACTTGCATTCAGTGTTAGGGGAGAACTTCAGATGCTCTTCCACATTAATGCGGATAGGCTCCTTCTTCTCTTCCGTCTTGTTGGTCTCGTTGACCTGAGTATTAGCGCTATTACTCATAATCATTTTGCTCCTTTACAAAGATTTATTTGAGTGTTTCAGATACAGTAAACTTTGATTTATTGTATCCTTATCTCACCTTAATAATATATATCTATTATTAAGTTTAACTGGGATTAATTTACTTGAAGATAAAAGCCATGAGACACTGCTTGCCTTCACCGGCAATGCATGTAGCAATACGACACTTATCTCCAAGAGCATTGATATCGAGTTCTCTGCTATAGGGCAGATACTCGACAGCCTTAGCATTAGTTCTATAGAGTTTGTTGAACTCATCAACCATCTCAGGACTGAGTTCATCATTATCAAGATCAATATAGAACGGCCAAGTTCTAAGCTTATTAGCAATCTTGAACTCACCAATGAAGTGCTTATCTTCAAGGAGTTCAAAGAGGTTATTGGAACAACCTCTCATCTGAGTTCCCTCATACTTATCATGAAGTTTATGAATGGTAGCATTATATCTGTTAAGACTACCAATATACTTCATCATAGATCTGAGATCATCATCAATATAGAAAGCAGATGCCTTGAAGTCCTTGACCTTTTCAGAATACATGAAATTCATAAGGTCAATATTCTTAGGACAAGTAGCTCTGCTAATAGAAGTTCCAATAGGAATAGCAGCTCCATCAGTTCTATAGTTATAGATGTCAACAACATCCTGTCTACAGATAGCAAACGGAGTTCTATCATTTCCTACATGGAGAGTTACAAGAACATCAAATCCATTAGGATCAGCATCGGTCTTATAAAAGATATTCGATACTGTAATAAATCCATCAGGATTCAACTTGATGAAATTCTCTTCAAGATTTCTTACAGTAATACTGAAATGAACTTTCTCAATCTCATAGAGAACGTATAGTCCTGTATCATCAGAAATAGGAGTCCACTTCTGATGGAAGTCAATTCCTGCAATATGAACATGACGATAGAAGATATCGCCATACTCATTCTTGCCACCTATATCCCAAGTATAGGAGAGATCCATATTCTCAACTTGGCTCTGACTAAGGCACTCAATGGTTCCGCCACAGATGAAGCTCAGTTCATTAACTGACTCCTTCTTAAGACGAATTACCAGAGGCAAATCGGAGTCATCAGGATATACATAAAATCGTGTACCGACTAAATACTTACCCATTATCTATACACCTTCTTATCAATATTGGAACGAGATGCAGTTGCATCAATCTGACCCTGATATCTACCCTCATACTGAATATATCTATCACCATAAGGAGTCAGATAAGACACCTGGCAGATCTCAATATTAGGATAAACACGAACAGGCTTGACAACTGTGATCTCAAGAGTCCAAGTACCATCAAATCCAATATCACCAAAACCAGCAGTGATATGGATACAGATACCAAGACGGCCAACAGAGGAACGACCATTGAGAAGAGGAACGAACTTATCAGTTCCACACTTCTCATTGGTTCTTCCAATGTATAATGTATTAGGATACAAAACCAAACCAGACTCAGGAATCTGAAGCTTCTTAGTATTATTCTTCTTCTTAAAATCAAGGATCTCATCAGAATAGACCAAGAGCTCAGGGTTAAGGGTCAGGTTATAACTATTGGGGTTAATTCTGCTCTTATCAAAAGGAGTAATTGTGATGTCTCCTTCATCAATAGCCTGCAGAATTCTATCGCCAGTAAGCATACCGGCATGCCAAACCTTAGAACGAGTAGAAGGATTTTCATGATCGAAAGAAGAATCTTTAACTTCATCACAATAACCAGGATTCATTGTACTCGTCGTATCATTTTCAAATCTAAAGCTCATATTCATTATCTCCCTTATTAAGTTTGATTAAGGTTACTAATTGGTTCGAGCTATAATATTATACGATTTTAGAGAGGGAGAAATCTCCCTCTCTAAATCAACTTTCTTTAAAGCTATAGACAGGCTTGATGATATATAAAACTTCTGCTGTAGGTTCGATAGCTTTAATAATCTCATCCATAGGTTTATAAGCCATAGGAGATTCATCGATTGTATCTCTGCTAATGCAAGTACTATAGATACCATCCATAGATTTCTTGTATTGACTGAGAGTGAATCTCTCTTTAGCATCCTTTCTTGAATATAGTCTTCCTGCACCATGAGGAGCACTATAGTTCCAATCAGGATTTCCTTTACCTTTACAAATAAGGATGCCATCTCTCATATTAATAGGGATAACAAGATCCTCTCCAGGATTAGCAGATACAGCTCCTTTACGAAGAGTATTATACCAGAAATAGTTATGCACAGTGTCAATACACATGTCATTGTATTCAAATCCCATTTCTTTAATAATATGATTTGCTATGCACAATCTGTTAGTTACACCAAGGTTTTTCATTACAAGAACATCATTGACATATCTTCCAAGATCTGTTCCTGTTAGATATGCAAGTTCATAAGGAACATCGCCATTATCTTTGCAGCTATTCCATGCAATCTCTTTATATACCTCTGCAACTTTATTTCCAACCCATCCAGTTCCTGTATGGACGGAAATATAATAATTTCCTTCATAGTCTTTATCTATTTCAATGAAGTGATTACCTCCTCCAATAGTACCAAACCATTCAACAAATCTTTCTCTACTGATATGATCCCTACAATTTAAATGCATATCCCATTGGCTAAAAGCAAATCTATCAACTTCTTCACTGGACAAGTAAGAAGGCTGATTAATCTTTCTAATAACTTTATCGAGCTTATTGAAATCAATATTTTTAGATTTCTTTGGTAATTTAATTTTTATTACCGTTACACCACATCCAATATCGCTTCCAACAAAATTAGGACAAATCTTATCTTTGATAGTCATAGTCATTCCGACTACGCATCCCTTACCTGCATGAACATCAGGCATGATTCTGATTTTACTTCCTTCACAAAACTTCTTATTAACTAATGCTTTGATGAGTCCTTCAGATGAGGGCTCTAAATTGTCAGTAAATACCTTAGCAGTATTATACTCACCTTTAATTTCAATCATAATAAATTCTCCTTATAAATTTATTTTGCTAGGTTGTTACTAAGATAGTATATATCTATAATAAAAAATAAACAGGGTGGATTAACCACCCTGTTTTTTCTCATACTCCTTCACTCTTCTATAAAGAAGATGAGTAGGAGTATTATACCACCATTCATCTTCTGCAAAAGAATATTGAGCATAGATATCTCTTCTTGATTCAAATTCAGAATCAAGATATTCTCTTGGAGAATTGTAATATCTATATGGTATTACAGCTGGCATTATAATAAGAGTTTTTATCTCTCTATGGTCATACAGCTTCTTTCCGACAAGATTTGGAATTTTCTCATCAAATAGAAAATCATAGTCATAGCAGCACAATATATAACTATCATCTGTATGAATAGAAAAATATTCTCTAAGAAGAGTCATCTTATTCTCAGAGACAAATACTTTTCTGACACTAGCAAGCTGAGGAAACTCCTCATAAGTTCTCCAAATTTTTCCCTTAAAATTATTAATCTTATTCGGGGCTAATGGATTAATAATAGAAAAACTCTTAGAGCATTTCTCTGCTGCTTCTATAGCATTATAGCATAGCTCATCATCATCTGTAAAAAATATAGCTCCATAGGATACTTTAATCTTATCAATATATTTAATCATTTTAATCACTCCATAAATTAAATATTAGGTGAGAATTTCTTCTCACCTAATATTATTATATACAATTGATCTCTATTTACAGAGCAGTCATGATAGTCTTAGCTAATTGGGCAGACCACTTGACAGTGTTCTTATCAATCTTCAGGATGGCATCATTGAAAGGACTTTCATTATAATACTCCTGGAAATTGAATTCGGGATCATACTTAAGAGCTTTGCTCATATAGTAATTGAAATCATTCAGAATCTTAGCACGAGCTTTAGCTTCTTTAGAGCTAGCAATAGCCATAGAAGGAAGATTCTTAAACTTATCAGAGTGGAGCTTCTCTTCAATTACAGTATTCATAGCCCAAAGTCTACAGAGCTCATACTTGATTCCATTTACATTCTTAGCCTCTTCATACTTCTTAAGAAGTTTGTGAGACTTAGCATACTCTGCTTCATAGTCTCTCTTCTTAATATTCTTAATGAAGAGATTGCCATCCTGATCAAACTTCACAGGAAGATCTTTAGCCTCATTGAAATATGCTTCAGCATAAATGCAAGGCTTCAACATAGTTTCATAAATCTTCATTACATCAGGGGAGAGATTAGATTTATCAAGCTTCTCATCAAATTCTCTAAGCATTCTTACAGAATGGCAAGAGTCAATCATTGTAAGAGTAGTATAGATAGGATCGAGATATTTGACAGAGAAACTTTCCTTAATAGGCTCAGCCTTAGAAGAAATTCTCTTAATAATAGACTTGATTCTAGAGCCTTTGAACTTTCCAACAAGTCCATCATAGAGAATATAAATCTTCTTGTTCTCTTTAGCATACTTCTCAAAGTCTCCAGGAGCTACATATGCAGAACTCTTCTTAGAGATATCTACATCAATGAGCTTCAGCATTCTATCAACAAACTGAGAGCATACCATACTTCTCTTCATATTCAGAGGAATTCTGAATACATATCCAAGAAGAAGATTGATATAAGAATAAGTAGTCTTACCTACATTCTCAATGAAATCTTCGATATTGTTTTTCAGTTTATCGAAGTCAGGCTTCTTCAAGAAGATAGCATACACAGCTACATGCTTATCTGCAGACTTAGTCTCAATATTTTCAGTAATGAAACCACCAACAGCACCTTTCTTGGATCCTTCAATACCAAAAGAATACATCTTTTTCAATGTAGGATCAAAGGAAATTGCAGCATGAGAGAAAGTACTATGAGTGAATCCCTTAATAGCAGCAGAGAAAGCACTCTTACCTTCATGAAGAGTAATGAATACAGGATAGAGAATATCATCTTCAGATACCGTAACTGCTTCCTGATAGTCATTCTCTTCTTTCATACCAGTGAGGTCCACAAATTCAGTAGAACCCTGATTCATAATGCTCTTTACTCTTTTAGTAGCAATTACAGCATTTCTAGGAGTATAATCTACATCAGGCCAGCCAAGACCAGTAAGAGCTTTATCAATGATATCTTTAATTTTATCATCTTCAGCTTTCTTCTTGGCTAGCATAAGCTTCTCAATAGAATGCTTCCATTCAAGAGAATCATAATTATATCCCATACCAGAGCAAGCATTGCAATAATCATTGAACCAGTTGCTCATATTCTCAGAGATAATACCTGCACTAATAGCATCTCCGATAGGATCTGCTTCAGCATCAGGAAGATTATCAATAATCTCGTCAGGAGTATAGAAAGGAAGATCCTCAAAAGGAATTACATCATAATTTACATTCTGATGAGTTCCAATATACTCATTGACAGACTTATCGATAATATTATGAGTGAGAATTCTATCATAATTCTCGGTTTTAGTAATAGATAGATTGAGAAGATCCTGAGCTCTATCAGAAGTAGTCACAGACTTATTTGTAGCAAAAGTCTTATGAGACAAAATCTGATCACCGAGATAGCTCTCATTTATTATATACTCTACTTTAATTGGATCTATATCTTCTTTGGAAGAATAATGCCCTTTAAGAAGCTTGTAATGCTCCTCATTATCAATTCCAAAAATTTCAATAGATTTCCAATCGGATTCTCTACGAATTTTATGAGGATAAGAATTGTAATTATCCCACATCTTTTCAAGCTCGCTAAGATTTGCACAAGGTGTGATAATAGGATAACCAGTATCATCCATATATCGTTTAGCATCGTCGCGATCATAGTCTGTATAATTAGGAAGTTCAGTTTCATTTTCAACCTGCTCTTTGATAATCTTCCGAGGAATATCTCCATCATCATCAAAATCCCCAAAAGATTCTCTCAATTCTCCATAGCGAGCATTAACGTCGATATCATAAATAAGTCTAGAGATCTCATCAGATCTCTCTTTCTTATCTTTAGGAAGATTAAGATAATTAGCATACATCTGCTTCATATCTTCATATGTTTCAGGACTTCCAATGATAGCAAGCCCTTCATCCTGAATCTTATCCATATAATCATCAAGAGGATCTCTCTCTTCGATCTTATGGGTTTCAGGATGCTTTTCAATGTAGTTTTCTACATTAAAGTCATCAGTAAAAAAGCTCATTCCATTTCCTCCGTTCCAGCGTTAGATACATACAAGTCTTCCATAGTATCAATCACATTCTGAGGAATATCCTCAGGAGTAGGATAAATATCAGAAGACAAGTAGTAGTTTCTAGGAGTATGAATAAAGCAGCCTCCATCAGCTGTCTTAGAAAGAATCACATGAGGTTTAATAGCAGTAGGGGTATCATAAACCTTAACTGCTCCAGAGAGAATCTCATTCTCTCTAACGACTCCTCTACGAATCATTTCCATTCCTAAATCTTCAGAAGTAAAATCACGAAGTTTAAGATTTTCGCAAAGCATCAATTCATCATATACTTTAATGCTATGACCAGTAAGAATATGAAGTGCTTCAGAGATGGATTTGCAAGATTTCATCTTTTCAAACTTTCTACAAGCATCAGCTTCATTATATACAAGAATCTGAGAAGGCTGATAAATCTCTTCAAACTTCTCAAGTCCAACTGTTTTAAATGTATCATCATCGCCTCTAATAAGAACTTCATTATTCTTATCATTACCAATAGCGATATCAAATGCATTCTTTACAGTATAAGGAATAATGAAAGTAGAATATCTTCCCATAGAAGGAATAGCATTTACTTCTTCCTTAACAGGATGCTTATCAATAGTCATATAGTCCATATTCTCATCATCTTGATAAGTATTAAAACCATACTGATCATAGATATACTTAGCAACCTTGTTGTTTTTATTTACAGACAGATATTTGCAGCCCATATTCTTTACTGCAAAATTAAGAATCTGCTTAGAAAGATCATGACCCTTAAACTTGGGAAGAACTTCCAGAGATACAATCCATTTAGTACCATCATCGAGATACTCGCAGGATCCTACATGGCATACAAGTTCATCCTGGGCATCAAACCACATGTATCCATTGCATTTATACTCACTAGTATCCCTGCAGCGTACATGCTTAAGAACAGGATATTCTTTCTTATACTTCTCAATTACTGAATCAGTAATTCTGATCTTTTTAAGAGAAGAAAGACTAATTCTCTTTTTAGGTTTGAAATCATCATCAAGTTCAGACTTCTCTTCATGAAGAAGTTCAAGTCTTAGAGACTCATTGATAGAATTGTACTTTTCAACCCATTCCCAATTCCAGTTATAAAGCTCAGCAGTATTCTTACCATAGGTATACTGAATGCCTCTTCTGCCTTTTGCTTCACCAACTTTGATTTCTCCAATTCTATTAAGTCTTACATGATTAAGAACCCATACTTCTCCTGTAGCTCTGCAATCAGGAACTTCTTCCTTTGTAGGGATGTAAACTTCTTGATCTTCTTCAGGATTATAAACATAGAATGTCTTGCCTTTGATATTTGCAGACATTGCTCTCAGGCATCCATCAATAGTTGAAGCAAAGCAGACTCTTTGGGTTTTGCTATCTTCATAGCCTTTATCGACTAAGAAATTTCTAGGGACTCGAGGTTCAAGACTACCGATATTAGGATTCTCACTAATATGGAATAATCTTCTTTTATCACGAGTGACAACTTTTCTACCAGTAGCTTCTTCTTCAATAATTCCAGACTCATTGATGAAGTAACTTACATGAGTAGCAGTCTTCTGATCAAGGTTCTCATATTTAATCTCAGCCAGAGCTTCAAGAAGCTGAGCGAAATTATTGTTAGTCAATCTAAGATAGTTAAATTTACCAAGATTGGTAATCATAACTTCCTTAGCAAGCTGTTTACCTCTATATACAGGCATCTCTCTCTTATTGGGGTTATTGCCACCATCTTTAACCTCAATAATCAGATTGGCAGGAATATAGTAGATATCGGTAATCCAGCTATGAGTTTCTCCATTGAAATCATAATCCAAAACAGGACCAGGCATCTGAATATCTTTAGAGTCGATATTCAAAACCTTATCCATGAATTCAATAGTAGCTTTCTCATACCTACCAGTATAGGTAAACAAAGTACCATCAGAATATTTATACTTTCCAGAGATATGTCTATTACTAAGCATCTTTTCTTGTTGCATTGGATCATCAAGAAGAGTGGGCTTATTATAGACTCTCATATGTCTTTCAAGAGCGATTCTTCTTACTTCTTCTCTGCATTTAGGATTATCACAGAGATTGTTGTAGCGAGAAATCTTCTCATTCCATGTATAAACATTCTTTTTACAGATCATGCATGTGCCATGATCTGTCTTATTAATTGCTTCATATACAACTCTAGTAGCTGTATAATTCTCAGGGATAAGAGCAGAATGCTCTTTCTCAACGTGCTCAATCAATTCCATTCTGGGATACTTCTCATCACAGAAAGGGCAATGATATTTGATAGAGGTTTTATACACTTTCTTCGGCATAATGTTTCAATACCTCCTATGATTTATTACTCCTATGTTGACGAGTATGTTTTTATGACCTTAGTAGGGTTAATATTAAACACTGGAACTAAATAGTAAATTTTGATTTGATTGGTGGTGAGCATTATAAACACTCACGAGTATTTGTTTTCAGTCAATGAATTCAATGAACCAAAAGTCTATAAAGATAGTAAAGCTATCTCTCAGGTACTTACTCATCTTTTACTTTTAGAACCAGGTACTTTTCAGTCTCACCCTGATATGGGAGTGGGACTTGTATCTAAGTATCGTTATACAATGGAAGATAAAATTACTGATTTGAAGAATGATTTCAAGCTTCAAATCGAGAAGTATCTTCCTCAATATCAAGGTGTACAAGTGGAAGTATTCCTTCAGAATCATATCTGCTATATCAATGTCACTATCGACAATACGATCTATGCATTCTATTATGATTATGAGACGGATAACTTCCAGTCTACATTTAAAGCATTAGCTGATCTGTAAAGGAGGATATACATAATGGCTAATCATTTTCGCATGGATGATCCGATGGAAACCAATTTCACTAATCCTACCTATAGTGTAGATCTTACCGCAAAGAAAGATGAACCCAAGAAAGAAGCTCCTCATGAGGAAGAGCAGGTTGCTAGTCTGCAGGATCTGATGGATGAAACTCCTAAGAAGCCTAAGGGTAAGCCTGTCATGGATTCTAATTCTCTGAAGAATGCTCAGGAATTTGATCCTACTGTCCTGATTCCTAAAAAGGAAAAGGTTGATGAAGGCGCTAATGAAGTGTATAATGCACTTGATCTGGCTGTCGAGCGTACTAAAAAGGAAATTACAGAATTCCACAATGATCTTGAAGCTAAGATGTATGAGGAATTTGTAGAAAAGGAAAATGATGCTGAGCTTGGTGCTATGGAGACTGAAGAGCCTACTCCTGCTATCAGTTCTGAGCCCGAAGAAGAGGAAGACGATCTGATTCACGAGGAGCCTGCTTCTTCTGAACCTGAGAAGGTTATCAATGTTCCTAAGTTCGAGCCTGATAAGAATCCTCCCAAGGAGGAAAAGAAGAAGGAGACTAAGAAGGTCTCTGTATCTAAGACTGCTGACTCTGAGTTTGAATATGAAGAGTCTGAGCTGGATAAGGATCTGAAGGCTATGACTGATGGTGCTCAGGCTCCTGAAGAGGATAATACCGAGAGTGATGAGGATGTCACTCGTAAGTATATCGATAGTGCTAAGACTGTTATTAAGCCTAAGCATACTATCGATCTGAGCAAGTTCTCTATTAGCAAGGAGCCTGTTAAGGCCAGTACCATCATTGTCAATACTGCTCATGCTGATGCAGATATCGCTGACTGGATTATGTATGATGCTGGTCGCTCTATTGCTGTTAAGGGTCTGACTGGTGCTGAGCTGCTTAAGCTCAATACCAATAACAATGCCCGTAACAGACTGAATATGATGAAGGATACTTATAAGATCATCTACGATCACGTGGTTGATGAAAAGAAGCCTGATTTCTACACTTGGATGAAGCAGGTTAAGTATTCCGATATCGATCATATCTATTTCGCTCTCTATATGGCTACCTTCCATGGCTCTAACTTCATTTCCTATCAGTGCCCTGACTGCAAGAAGGTCTTCACTAAGGAGATTCCATTCCAGGATTGCGTCAAGTATGCTGATGATGAGGTTAAGGCTAAGGTTAAGGAGATGCAGGAACTGCCTACCGATAACGGTGTAATTCCTTACAATGTAGATCTGGTTCAGGTCAATGACAAGTTTGTCTTAGGTATGAAGATTCCTTCTGCCTACAACCTGGCTATTGAGACTTCCAGTATGCCTCGGAATATTCTCGATAAGTATTCTGATCTTATCGATACTATTACCTATATCGATGCTGTCTATACCATCGACTACACTAATATGCAGCTCATTCCTGTGGCTATCCCTATTGTTAAGGATGACCCTGTGAAGAGTGCTGCTAAGAAGATTAAGACTCTGTATGATATTCTGAAGAGTCTGACTTCTGATGAATTCTTCTCTGTTCGTGGCTATATTGCTAAGACTGAGACCGAGGGAGCTAAGGTCACTTATCAGATCCCCACTACCAAGTGCCCTGATTGCGATACTGAAATCCCTGGTGAAACTGTTACTGCAGAAGGACTCCTTTTTACACGGCATCAGTTGGGAGCCTTCGCGAATATGTAAACTTCATTCAAGTAATTGTATCAGAGATGCGTGGGCGAGTTAATTTAATGGATCTTTTCAATGCTCCATTTAATCTCGTCCACGAACTCTATTACTATACATTTACTGTGAGGGAAGCTAGAGAAGAAGACAGGAAGAAAGAGGAACAAGAGAAAAAGAAAAAAGAGGAAGAAGAGAAGGCAAGGCAACAGTCTCGCAAGAAACTTCCTACTTCCTTTGATCGTCCTCTTTCTCCTGCTGCTCTGGCTAAAGCTTCTAAAGCAATGAAAGCCCAAGCTGATGATGAAAAGAAAAGCGAAGGTAATATATTTAAGAATTCCGAGCCATCACTTCCTTCAAATATTGACACTGGTGAACTAGCTGATTTATTGGAGGAGGGTTTGTAATGAATAAAACCGATGATTTTGTAAAGTCGATTTCCTCCGATGATATTCCTAGTATCGTAACTCATTGCTTTGATGAGCTTATGGTATTATATCATATGGTGGGAAATCGACAAGATATTGAGATTTGTGCTGATGGTAAAATGCCCATTTCATTTATGATTCTTATGGAATCAGAAGATGATGCCATTAAGCTTATTGATGCTATGAATGGTCTTGACTTCTCTGTATATGGAACTCCATATATCGTTGAGATGTCTCGTTCTGCTGCATCTATTCATACGTCTATTAGAGCCGCCTGCTAAGGGCGGCTCTTTTATATTTTATAAAATTTTTCAAATAGATATTATATTAGTATGAAGTACAAGACTTCTGAATAAATAATTTATAGAGGAGAAATTAGCATGACTGATGATACTAGAGAATATTTACTGAAAAAAGTTATGGATGTAGAATATTTAGTACGAAAATCTGGCCATAATGAAAAACGCATTACAGGAATTGCAACTGAAATTCGTACTTGTAAATATGATAGGCACTTAATTTTTAAGCTGTTTATCATTTAAATCCGCTGATAAAGAAATAATCGATATTGAAGTGCTTAAAGATAAACTTGCTTCTGATGAAAAAGTGATGGCTCACGTATTTGCAACTTTTATTCCGTGCTATAGTCTAGATGAACTATTTGATCTTGGTTGGATGGGATGCAAAGATTTCAAGTTTAATAAATTCTTAAAAGGATACACGTTCAAACTTTATGACTTATAAGATAAAGGAGAAATCAAAATGAATGATGAGACTAGAGAATATTTGCTAAAAACAGCTATGGGTGCAAAGTATTTAGTACGAGAAACTGGACGTGATAAAAAATACATTGCAGGAACTGCAACCGAATTCAATACTTGCAAAGATGATAGATATTTAATGCTAAGCTGTTTATCGCTTAAATCCGGTGATGAAAAAATCACCGATATTGAAACGCTTAAAGCTAAACTTGCTTCTAATGAAAAACTGATGACGCATGTATTTGCAACTTTTATTCCGTGCTATAGTGTAAATGATGTATTGGATCTGGGTTGGAAGGTATGCAAGGATTTCAAGTTTGATAAATTCCTTAAAGGATATACATTCAGACTTTGTGACTTATAATATAAAGGAGAAATTAAAATGAACGATATTACTAGAGAGTATTTACTGAGAAAGGCTATGGATGCAAAGTATTTAGTACAAGAATCCAGCAATGATAAAAAATACATTACAGGATTTGCAACTAAATTCCATACTTGTAAAGATGGTAGACACTTAATTTTAAGCTGTCTATCATTTAAATCTAATGATGAAGCAATCGCTGATATTGAAACGCTTAAAGCTAAACTTATTTCTGACGAAAAAGTGATGGCTCATGTATTTGCATCTTATATTCCGTGCTCTACTGATGGAGATATAATAATGGATCTGGGTTGGATGAAATGTAAGAATTTAACGTTTGATAAATTCTTAAAAAATTATACACTCAAACTCTATTACTGATTTATAAGATAAAGGGCGGATTAACTCCGCCCTTTTCTTTTTTGCTTTTGCCACATAGAATTAAGAGGTGATTATATGCCAAATATTAATAAACAGGTCGAAACTGCGGAACGACATCTTCGAGTGGATCTTATTGATCCTGATAAACTGGTAAAAGTAAATGATCTTAAAGAGATCACTAATCCAGTTGCTTTCGTTCGCAGAGGTGTTCCGACAAGTGATGGATTATGGTCTAATGAAATTTTTGGTATTACTCAATATCAGCGAGCTAATACATTTGCATATATTGATCTTCATGAAGAGTTCATTAATCCTCTCATCTATAAACTCTGGTGCAAAGTTGATCCTGATGTGAAACTATGTGTCCATGGTGTTAAGAATTATATAATTAATGCTAATGGAGAACTCCAAGAGAATGAGGATGGAGAGAATGGTATTCAGTTCTTAAAGAAGCATATTAAAGAATACAAATTCAGAAGAACTGAGTCCAATAAACGTGATATGAATATTGATTTCATTCAGAAGTATATTGGACGGCCTGAATTCTTCATTAGTAAGATGATTGTCATCCCTGCATACTATAGAGATATTAATACAGATCAGGGCAAAGTTACTGTAGATCAGATTAATGCTCTCTATAGATCTCTTATCATTTCTGTCAAGGCTCTCAGAGAATCTTCTAGTTATGGATTGAATCTATCCTCTGCTAATAGAGGTAGAATTCAGGAAACTCTTGTTCAGATCTATGACTGGTTTGGTTCTGGTACTCAAGTTGGTACTGATGAAGTCTCTGGACAGATTCCTGGTAAATTCGGTGTTCTGCGTAGATCTGTTATGTCTAAGACTACAGACTATGCCTCTCGTCTAGTCATTACTGCTCCTCAGCTTAAAGTTGAAACAGTAGATGATGTAGATGCAGATATTGACTATTGTGTAGTGCCTTTGGCATCTACACTTGCAAACTTCTTCCCATTCATTATTTTTAATGCAAGAAGAATTCTAGAGAATGAATTTAGCTCTAACTCTATAATTCCGACTGTTGGTAAGAAGTCTGGTGAAATCAGATATTTGCATCCTAAAGACTATCAGAGTGAATTCTCTGATGAGAGAATCAGAAAAGAAATTGAAAGATTCTTAACTGGTTTCTCTAATAGATTTATTCCTATTGAAGTTCCTACTGTAGAAGGAATCACCACAAGACTTAAGTTTAAGGGTTATAATGTAACCATGGAAGAACTTAAGCAGAGACCTGATACTCCTTTCTTGAAGAGAGATATGACCTGGTGTGATATCTTCTATATGGCTGCAATTGAATCTGTTAAAGATCGTTGTGTGCTTATTACGAGATATCCTATCGACTCTTATTTCAACCAGTTCCCCTCTAGAGTTAAGGTAAGTAGTACAGTAGAAACTGAGCCTATGGTGCTTAATGATACATTCTATCCTAAGTATCCGAAGATTCGCCAAGAAGATATTGGCAAAGATACCTCCAATAAGTTTGTGGACTCATTAAATATAAGTAATTTAATGCTAAACGGTGTTGGAGGGGACTATAAACGTCGCTAATTGTAGTCCTTAAACTCCTTGAATTGCTGGAATGCTAAGATTTAATTAATCTACTACAGATAATTAAATTATGTAAATCAGCAGCTAAAATTTATTGAAAGGAAATAAAATATGATAGATCCATTAGTATTTGAAGAGTGGAAATATATTGACTTCTGGGATATTAAACCAGGAGCTTATAAAATAAGTAATTTTGGTAGAGTATATAGTAATTTGAAAAATGGATTGCTATCTCCTGCTATATCAAATGGATATCTAACTGTCTCTTTGGCCATGGAAGATGGTTCTAGAAAGACATTCTATATTCATAGATTAGTAGGGTTTGCCTTCGTATATAATCCTAATCCAGAAAATTGTGTAGAGATTAACCATATTAATCTCCATAGAAATGATTGTTTTGCTGGTAATCTAGAATGGACCACAAAACAAGAAAATATTGATCATGAACTTGCTCATTTTGGGCATGGAATTGAGCAAGAAAAAGCTACTAAATCATGGTCATGCGGAAAAGACACATATGGAGAAAATAATGGAATGGCTATTTTAACAGAACTAGATGTAAGAATTATGTTGGGAGTCATTCAAGATGGTGGTTCTTATGCACAAGCATTATCTGAAGCAGGAATCGAGATAAATCTAGCTAATAGAGCAAATTTATCTCATATAGTAAGAGGGCATAGATGGAAGCATATTTCATGTGAATATGTAATCCCATCAAAAATTCCAAGAAAATAAATGAAGTTCAGAGACTATCGAAAAGCATCTAGAAATAGATGAACTGAGTAGAGTAGGCCGATAAGCTTATGATCGGTCGAAGTGGGGAGATCAGATTTATTCTGATATGATATAGTCCAATTACTCTGGAAACAGAGGAAACAGGGTTGCGTCTGTGGAATTTCATTAAGGATGGCGATCAGGTAACCGTTAAAGGTGTTTATAGTGATGAGGCTAATGCTGAATTGATTAAGATTATCAATTCTAGAAGAAACCTCTTAGGACTTGATGGTAAGGGTGTTAGAACTTCTGAAAAGGAAGCTTCTCTTGCTATGTATTGTCTTACTAGAACACTTGATGAGGATAAGAAGAAAACTTCTTCTCCTGTGTTTTAAATTTATTGCTAGCTGGAATATGGTTCCAGCTAGCTTTTAAATATTTATTTATCATCATATTAAAGGAGAGTGATAATTATGGAAGAAAAGAAATTATCCTTTAAAGAGATTAAAGAATTCTATAAAGAAAGAAAGTTAGATCCATTACATACAAATTCATCTTATCATTGTTTAGATGGATCTAAGTTGACAACTGATGTTGGGTATTTTGACGAATGCATGGAGAATGGATTCCTTGTAGATCTTGAACTCTTTATGACTGGAAGAAGTACATGTGGAGGCAGTGGCGGTGCTGGGCCATTGTGCAATAATGTTGTTTTTACACCTCAATGTGTTAGAAAATGCAGTGAATGCAAAGAATCAGTATGCTATGCAGGTGGCAGGCGCTGGTCACCGTGTAATGCTGGGCCATTATATAGTGATGCTGTTTCTACAGCTCAATGTATTGGAAAATGCGGTGGAGGAGAAGGACACGCATGTGGTGCAGGTGCTGGACATTGTTGCAATGCTGGTACTGGGGCACCTTTATATGAAAAGAATGACAAGTAAGCCATATAGGCTTACTTGTCTAACTTTTGAAACAGTTTAATAATGAAATATTTTTAAGGAGATGGTATTTCCATGACTTTCTATAATATGCTTAGTAATATCCTGAATACCACTACTACAAGAGCTAGAAGAAGTAATTGGAATAACTCGTTTATTACTCGTGAATTTAATCAGAGAACTAAGAAGATCGAGGTCGTTCTCTATATGAAATATACCTTCAGTGATGATTATATCAAGAGCCTTTATATTCCTATGAATGAAGATCTTGTTGCTGAAGATTGGGAGGTAGAGACTATTGGCTAAAGAAGAGATTTGTGTATCTGATATTTCTACTTGGGTGAAAGCCAAGAGAAAAGAACTTGGAATTGGACAAGTAGAATTATCTAAAGCTGCTAAAGTCAGCCAGCAATGTATTAGCTTCTATGAAAATGGAAAGGTTAATCCTAAGCCTAATACTATTGTAAAGATGGTTGCTGCATTAGGATATAGAATTACAGGTCATGGTAATGGACCTGGAATGCTAATTATCGAAGAAATTCCGGAGGAAAGAAGAGATGAACTACTTAGACATTATCAGAATTCTTAGAGACGATACTGATAAGAAAGCTGCTAGAAAGAGCTGGATTGATACATATATCAAATACAAGGATGAGCAGAAGTTTTCTCTTTGTAAAACTTCTAAGGTGAATGACTCCATAATGCATAGTGTTATGGATTACATTCCTTCTCACAGTGATGTAACACATGATGATTGGAAAATTATTCCTTGATCAAATTAGTGGTGGGTACTGTGCCCAGCCAGCACAGTACCCATGATTTGTAAAGGAGTAAAAGAAAATGAGCAAAGAAAACAATCCGCTGAAGACTTCGGATTTATTTATATGTTTCTATATCTCTTTGAAATATCAGAAATATATAGTTGTATAATATAATTATGAAGCTAGAACCACAACTAGCTAATTTATATGACATAAGGGGAATGACACAAATGAGGTACTACGTTTATCAAGCACTGCAATGCAAAAATATCGAGGATAAGGAGGCTGTTCTTGATATACTCGAAGGAATATTAACAATCTTGGATGAGAAAGATGTGATCTTTAAGAGACCAAAAGGAGCAATAAATAATTTTACTGCTGCCGATAATGCTGTCTACTATGATCGCAAACATTTGTACATACCCGAGAAGATACTTCATGAAGTTCTCGGAGATATATGCTACATGGAAATTCCTGAACAAATCGCTTTGCTGAAAGCAGCAAGGTATGATTATAAAAGAATCATACCTGAAGCTTTCTATACAGAAGTTTTTGTTAGTAATCCTATAGGAGGACAAACAGTTGACTGCTTGACCTTGAACTATAAGGTTATCCGTACAATAGGTATGGATATGGATTATAACGAAGACTGAATAAAGAGGGAGCATTTAGCTCCCTCTTTTATTTTTCCTAAGAACCGTAATAACTAAAGCATTTAATTATATATTATAATAGTGCAGTAGTATATAAATTACCTTGTATACTAAAGTTGAAGGAGTGAGGAAATCCACCCTCACTCCTTCGATGGTGCCCTCCCGATTATATTTATAGCCCTTTAGCGTAAATGAAAGGAGGTCTTCACTGATGATTGTCTATAAGGACAACATTAGAAAAGCCGCTGAATTGCTTTCTAATCAGAATGGCACTTCACGGTTTTATGAAGAAATGAGCATCAAATCTAGCATCTTCTTCAACAGATCTAGAGCTCACATCTTCAGTCTTCTGTATGGATATCAATACTGCCAGGCACTGGAATCCAATGATCAGAAGATTAATATGGTGTTGGCTGAGTATTAACTTAGTACTTTGCTGATTCCAGAAGAATAATGGGATGGTAATATCCCATTATTTTTTGTAACTTTTTACTATGAAATTGTAAGTTTTAACATATCCTCAACAATGAAATAACAATGTTAAATTCGATGTAAGGTGGTAATTTCTAGTGGATATGACATTTCAGCAATATATTGATAATCCACTGGGAAAGAAGAGCGCTGTCTTTTCCCAGCGTGATATGTATAAAGAATTATACACAAAGAAATATGGAGCTGTTCTCTTAAGAGAGAATGGTTCTTTTACCACAAAGATGTATTATGATAAGAAGAATGATGTCTACTATATACATATGAGAGTTCCTTCTGAAGTAGTAGAGAAATTCTACTACGATGTAGTAGTCAAGTTCTATCCTATAGATGGAACTAATGCTACAGCGAATGATCTCCATAATTATGGTGTAAAATTCTTCTCGAATGATCCAGCTTTTGTGTTCACCTATGAATACGTCTTCTCCAAAAATGACTTGTTCATAAGTGAGTTAAAACCTAGAGCTTCAAAGACTGCTTTGAAGTCTAGACCTACTGAAAGAAACCCTTACGAAATTCCGGGATATGTGAAGAGTCTATACTTCTGTTTCTTACATATGAAATCCAGAAGTCTTTTCAATAAGACTTATTGGAAACAATATGCTGAGCCTTTTAGACTGAGAACTCTTATTGATGCTATTGAGCCTTCCGATAAGAAGGTTGCTGATAGACAGAGACTTGGTATTGAGGTTGCAAAAAAGAAAGCCAGAGAGAAAAAGAAAGAGCTTAATAAGCAGGCTGCTAATACTCAGCAGAGAAATACTACTGTTAAGCGAACTTCTGGAGTCCATGTAATAACCCCTAAGGCTCCTATTAAACCTATCTCTGGTTCTTCTAAGAAGAATAGTCTCGTCCGTAAAATAAATAAAAAGTAAATTATATATTATTTTTATAGAAACGTCTAGGGGGTAAAGATTATGAGTAATTCCACAGCAAAAGAAGGCATTAACCCTATCGTAGAAATTGATCCTCAGGAATTTGTTCATGCAGATGAATGGATACCAGCACCTGAGGATATGATCTTCAAAACAACTAAAGGTATCATTGTTGCAAATGTCTCTGAATATTTTGGAGCTGAGCAGAATATGAACCTTGATGCTTTTGTACTCAGTACAAAGCGTTCTTATAACTCTCCTGCAATGCGAGAGCATATCGTTCAGTATCTGAATTATTTCGAAAAGTTCTATGATACTGATAGATTGTTGTTCTCAACGTATTGTAAGATCAAGTATATGATCGATTATGAGCCCACTTACAATAAAGACATGTTCTTCTTCGATATCATGAAGTATATTGTAAGAGGCCCTCTGGAATATCTTACCACTCAGATGACTAGTGAGAATTATACTCTCAATCTGAACTATAAGTCTCGTACTAGTTCATCTTTGCAGTATAATAACACACATGCAATGCTGCTTATGAAAATATCTGTTCAGATGAATCAGATTATTCCTTTGCTCTGTCATTTCATGTATGCTAGAAAGATCCAGAATACTAACAATTTTCTATTTGAAATATATGATAAACTAATTGATAATCCTGATATTGATATCTATGGCAAGCTATATGAGACTGCATATTCCAATGTAGTTCGTCATGTCAAACAGAATCAGATTATCTGGAATAAGCAGGACATTCGGGGCATCGATCCCGTAACGCACTCTATACAATGTGTGCAGAATATTCTTATTAATATCATATGCAAGTATGATTTTTCTAAGAATCTTGTACACTATAATTATAGTAGTATACTGCGTAATACCGGCTACCAAATTACTAATATCGAATATGAATATGCATTTGTCTCTCTGTCTAGTAGTAAGAGAGACGAGGATTAACTAGAGATAGTTCAAGTCCCGCCTATTGGAAACAATGGGATAGCAAACCACTTGAATTGCTGGGAAGTCTTGAAGAGCTCTTGTTCCACAACGGGGCAATTTGTTGCGTACGTGAAGGTGGCGAAAGCCAAAAAGAATACAAGAGATGTGTGATGTGAATATATCGAATATCGTTTAGGACTAGACTGGTGCAAGGCCAGTATTTGATATCAATTTGGGGAAACCCTGTAGCACAATTATAGAGATAATCAGCAGCTAAGCAGATGTGCTGTGCACAATCGTGGAGGAAATATGTTGGATATCTGTAAGGACATTGGTTGGTGCAAGACCAACATCCAATACCAGACTGATTTAAAAACGTAAAACTTTGTTCCTATAAACCACATGTGACATAATTTATCTTTTGGAAGTTATTAAGAAAAGAAGGCACGAGCACAGCCTGAAAGTTCAACGACTAACGAAATCCTGGTTATTCGAACCACTGGCAAGAATAACTAGAAGAGAGTAGAGTAAGCTTCACCGCAATGATGGAGCTGAAGTGGGTGGGGCCGTAGTGGGTAAAGCCACCGGCTAAGATATAGTCTAGCCCTCATAGAGATATGAGGTAGAAGCGATGAATTCAGAATTCGATAAATTTGAGAGCTATACGACTAAAGCAGACTCTTCTCTGATGATGCAGACGGAGATCTCTGCTAGAGAAGCTATGACTATTATTCGTCAGAAATATGGTCCTTTTGAAGAAGATGAGATCAACTTCTTCAAGAGAAGACTTGCTGATGGAGGTCAGGTTAAAATTAATAGTCTTCAGAAGATGCTTGTCTTCAACCTGTTCTATAAGTATTTCCAAGATACTCAGGTTGTAAACTGCATCAATTTGGATGACTATATTACTCTTATTCTTGCAGCTAGAAGAATTCTTGAAGAGAATGGTATGTATCTTCTTGGTTCTATCGTATCTTCTAAGGTAATTAGACTGGCTACTAGAAAGAGTGTTAATAAAAAGGAAATGACTAAGCTTGAGAATAGTGAGCTCTATGAGGCTATTCGTAATAAGTATAAAAATGATAAGATTGAAAAGCAGATCTTGTCTATAATTGCTGCAATGCTCAGCTCTGATTTCGAGTATATCGACTATCAGGATCCTGAAATTGATGGCAAGCCTATTACAGTCACTTCCGAAATTGCTTCTGAAGAAGTGCTTATGTATGTCAGTATGATCTAAGTCATTCTGCTATACATAAGTAATAGAGTGGGGAGAAATCCCCACTCTCTCTTTTTGTAATTCTAATGGTATTGAATTAGATATTATATATGTGGCATCAAGACGGCTAGACCTTGATGCTAGACCTCATAAATCTGAGGTGATGCCTATGATTTACTAAATTTGTGGTATTGAGGAGTGTGATACAATGGATAATAAATCTTAGGCGGTGATAAAATCTCCATATATGATCTAGAGGGTATATAGAGATTAAAAAATAAAGATGGCTCTAGATACAAATTGAATAAAAGGAGAATGTATTATGCGCAACGTAGTTGAAGAGTTCAGGAATTCATGCCTCGTTGAAAGAGGCTATGGGGGATCACATAGGAGGAGTGATCGGTATGCTCCTCATAAAGCATATCAAATTGGGACCAGGATGATTCCATTCTTCAAAGATCTTATTTATAGATCTTTGAGTCAGGATGAGCTGGATCCAGATGGAATCTACCAGGAGGAGATCAAGAAGATCTCTGCTACATCAGCAAAGTATTTCAAGCATGGTATCATCGCAAAGTACGATGATTACATCGCTCTATTCTTTGCCGATGTTCCTGGATTGGATATATGTGGGCTGAGGCTCACATATACCGAAGAAGAGTTCAATAGAACTCTTGAGTTCATTAGCCGTAATAAGGGTACGGCTTTATTGAGTGCTTTTATGGCATTTGGATTGGATTATCTGCTGAAAATGCAGAATATTAATCTGATCAAAGAACTACCCACCTATGGAGTAGTATATACATTCTCTGTTTCTGAGAGGTATACTTTCATGGGTGACCATTGTGCTAGAATTATCTATCATGATGGTAACAGCATCGATATGGCTGCATATAATGCTGCTCAGTCTGCACTATTTGACCGTGATGTACCTCTCGAAGAATTGGAAGCAATTCTTCCTGATGGCCCTGAAGCAAAACTGTTTGCTCGTAAGTATATTAATTTTGAGATCTCTCAGATTGAATATCTCGAGCGGCATATTGCTGCAGAAGCCTAATCCATAAATTAATAACGTGCCAATTAAATTTGGCGAGAAAAGTAATGGAGCGACAGGGTTAGGTACATCCGCGTAAGCGGAGGGGGCTTTCAATAAATAGGTATAGAACAGCTTTGGACGAGTATCACGCTGATTAGTTTAGCACGCAGCACCTGTGGAAAAGTGAGGCTACAAATCTCATTTAGCTGTAATGGATCAGCAAGCCCTAGCCAGTTTTGGCAATGTGACGGATGAGTGTGGCCAGGAAAGACGCAGATAACGGATAAGCAAGGTAAGTAAAGAATAACTCAATAGTGAAATGGAGATGCTTACAAATTACGTGTGATGATGCGTGATTCATTGGATGGGCAAGTCCTGAACTGGTATCTAGATGCAAGTAAATGGATAAGAAAAGAAGAGCTAAAATGTGTCTTGCAATGGACCAGCTCTTCTGGACTAAACGTTGCGGGGGAATAGCCAAACCAAGTCTGTACTAAGTAACACGAGGGAATAGCCTTGCTAAATAATGTGAGGGAAGAGCAATACTATGAGAAGCGGCGGAATAGCTTATCTCTACTAAACTGAATCACACCGAGCGACGGATAAGTAAGGTATTTCATCGCCATAAGAAAGTGTAGCTTAGATACGGATGAGCACTACTAGGAGAGGCGGCGGAATGAAATGGTTCTTCTGGACTAGACTGAGTAGCGCCGAGTGACAGATAAGCGTTGCATTCCATAGCAATAAGAAAGTGTAGCTTAGATAAGGATGAGCACGAATAGGTTTAGTTATACTCTGAGCTGTGATGCGATGGAAATGAACTTCAAGGATCAGTCTGGCTTTGCTACGGATATACGTGGATTACTGAGGCTGTATGTGGATATGAAAGGTTATACAATGGATGTTCATGGTACCGCGCAGTAGCGATGTGTATCGAAATGCTAAGGAATGGCATATCCCGACAATGAAGCGCTTTTCAAAAAAGAAAGGGAGTTTAACTACTCCCTTTCTTTTTTAGTATTTTATATCGCCTAAAACAGATATTTAATCTATTATAAGGGAGATTTATTATGAAAAACAAGGATATTATCTTTTTACAGGTCATAATACCTTTGGCTCTTTTGATATTTTGGCCTGCTAAATTTTATCCTATATCAGTTACTATTGCATTTTTATTAAACCACACTATGGCTCTTTATACTCTTGAAAATTCCACTAATGATAGAATGAAATCTATCTCTGTTGGAATAGATGCGCTATTTACTATTATCACTCAGATCATCTATATCGTTAGTGGATACCACTATTTTCAAGAATTCAGTATCTTGGCTATACTAATTCATATCATGTTTATGATGATAAATGCTATCGTATTTAATTTTGTTTTTGGATCTTATATGAATAGGAGAAAGTAAAATGAGATTTAAACCAAATGATATCTGTATTGTAGACATTAATAACAATTTGAATCTGAAGGAGTATCATATTTGTAAAGTAAGAATCATTAAGAGAGTTGGATGGGGGAGATATTTGGTGACTCCTATATCTCCTATCGTTTATCCTATTACTAAAACTTCTTTTGTAGCTAAATCTTTTGTAATCAATAAGAAATGGCTTGTAAAATCTTCTATTGAAGAAAAAGTAGTAATTAGAACTCCATTGGATTGCCCCACTATTACTAAAGATGATTTGGCTGCTATGAAAATAGCCATTGAAGTAATGGAGAGATATACAGTAAATCCTTATATAGATACTCTAAAAGGATTATCTGTGAAACTAAACTACTATAGTCAATTCAGTAAGAAAACGGAGTTATGAGATATGGATGAAAAGATTTTATTCGATCCAATTATAGATCTATCTCCAGAAGGAAAAGCAGAGAGATTTATTTCTAATCGGCTTACAAGAATGGAATTATCCGAATTAAGACGAAGAGCCAGATTAACTCAGAAAGAGTTGTCTGATTTGACTGGTTTGTCTACTCAATGTATCTCAGATATTGAATCAGAAAAAGGTGGTAATCCTACTCTGAAGTCTATCATGAGATATTTAGAACCTTTAGGTTATGAACTTTATTTCAGACCTAAGACTGTTTAAGATTATATATTATAATCTTGAATAAGGAGGTTATAAAGTATGGAAACTAATGAAGCTTTTGAAGCTTTGAAAACATTCTTAATTCAAAACTATGGAGCAAAAGTTGCTTCCGGTGGAAGAGAGATCATAAAGAGATGCCACATCTGTGGCGACTCTAGAGATCCTTCTTCCCGCCATATGTATATCGGTTTAAGAGATGGAGTTATTCTCTACAACTGTTTTAAGTGTAATGCTTCAGGTGTAGTGGATAGCAAATTCTTTAGGGATCTTGGCTGCTATGATGTAGATATGATCAATATTTGCAATAAAAACAACGCCAAAGGATCCTCGTCAATAAATCAGAATAGAAGCTCTTTTTATAGAAAGAGGATTCCCAATTTAACGATAACTGAGGACTCTAGGACGATGAAAAAACTTGAATACATTAATAATCGTCTTGGAATTAGACTGAAACTCAGTGATTTAGCAGAATTTAAAATTGTGCCAAATCTCTATGATTATCTAAATCATAACGATATGCCTAGGCTTACAAGATATAAGGATGTATGTGATCAACTTGATCTATATTTCATTGGATTCTTATCAGCAGATAATGCATATCTAATTATGAGAAGATTAGTGGATAAGAATGAGGTCCTCCAAGCAGTTCAAGGAAGATATGTGAATTATAATATTTATGACTTGAAGGATAATAGTTATAGATATTATATTCTTCCTGGATTTGTAGATCCTAGTCAGCATATTAGAATAAATATAGCAGAAGGGCCATTTGATATTCTTGGAGTAAGATTTAATACAAATGCCCATGACTATAATAATTCTATTTATGCAGCAATTGGTGGAAAGTCTTATATCAATTTGGTAAAGTTTTTCATCACAGAATACGGTTTCATGAACTTTGAACTTCATATCTATGCAGACAATGACGTAGATAATTATGAAATTGAGAAGATCAGTACCGTATTAAATCCTTATCGAACTCCAATCTATCTTCACAGAAATACATTTCCTGGGGAGAAAGATTATGGTGTTACAAGCGACCATATTATAGATTCCATTATGCAAATTTTGTAAAGGAGAATGAAAGAAATGGATTATGAATTTATGGCTACTCAGGATCGTGAACTGGCTGATATTTGGCTGAAAGAAAATTTCCGTCAGAGTGATACGATCGAACTGATTGCATCAGAGAACTTTGTCTCTGATGCTGTACTGGAAGCAATGGGAACTATCTTCACCAATAAGTATGCTGAAGGCTATCCTGGCCATAGATATTATGGTGGATGCCAGTATATTGATGAGGTTGAGCAGCTTGCTATTGATAGAGCTAAGAAGCTTTTCAATGCAGAGCATGCAAATGTTCAGCCTCACTGTGGAGCTAATGCTAACCTTGCTGCTATGATGGCACTGATGGAACCTGGAGATACCTATATGTCTATGGATCTCTTTGAAGGTGGTCATCTTTCTCATGGTTCTCCTGTGAATATCTCTGGTAAGATCTTTAAGCCTGTTCATTATTCTCTGAATTCTAAGACTCAGAGAATTGATTATGATCAGCTTAGAGATACTGCTAAGAAGATTCATCCTAAGATGATTCTTGCTGGTGCTTCTGCTTATCCTCGTATCATTGATTTCGAAATCATTAGAGATATCTGTGATGAAGTGGGAGCATATATGATGGTCGATATGGCTCATATTGCAGGTCTGGTTGCAGCTTATGTTCATCCCAGCCCTGTTCCTTTTGCAGATGTAGTTACTTCTACTACTCATAAGACTCTTCGTGGTCCTCGTGGTGGTCTGATTCTATGCAAAGAGGAGTTTGCTAAGAAGATCGATTCTGCTGTATTCCCTGGTACTCAGGGTGGCCCTCTAGAGCATATCATTGCTGGCAAGGCTGTTTGCTTCAAGGAAGCTATGACTCATGAGTTCAGGAAATATGCAGTAGATGTTGTTAACAATGCTTATGCTATGGCTAATGCTTTGCTAATGCATGGATTCGATCTTGTTACTGGTGGTACCGATAATCATCTAATTCTTGTCGATCTTACCAATAAGAATATTACTGGTAAGGAACTCCAGAATCGTCTTGATGAGATTGGTATTACTTTGAATAAGAATACTATCCCTGGTGAAACTCTTAGTCCTTTTGTAACTTCTGGAGTGCGTATCGGTACTGCAGCTGTTACTACAAGAGGATTTACCATGGATGATATGGAGAGGATTGCTAGTATTATCGATCTTGCTTGTATGCCTGATTTGGAAGATACCAAGAAAGAACTTCGTAGAGCAGTCAGATGCATCACTCGTAGAACAACAAGGGAGGATTAAATATGAATAAAGTTGAATTCAACTTCAATGAGCTTGAACTTGGGACGGTTCTTGGGCCTAAAAGTCCTTCATCAACGCCTATCACTATGGACTATGTCTATTTTGGCACTTCCGATGATGATATGGCTGATGTAATCAAAACCATCTGCGATTGCATCTTCAAGTTTGCTCCTTTTGGGGTTGCATATATGATTAGGCATACTGATATCGTTTTTGCAACTCTCTATCATATGGGCATTCCTGGAAATGATAAGTCATACCAGCTCATTAAAGCTATTATTTGCATTGTAGCTAATGAGTGGAATGAGATTAATCTTTATAGACTGGCAGATATTAAATCGAATCCTCTCAATATCTTCTATACGGTCGACTATGCAGATGGCATTAGAGAGTATCCTAGCTGTGTCGGCAAAGATAATAAGAGAAAGTTCACTCTTAAGGGCTCTAATGTTGATGAGTACTACTATATCAAGGCAATGAATGAGTATACTTGCAGCACTGGATGGGATGTATCCTTTAAGATGTACAAAATGTATCTTATCGATACTGATGACAGCCATAATGAGAGGGAGCCTATTCTCGAAGGAACATACAATTCTGCAAAAGGTGAATTCTCATGCTTTGGTATGAAGTTCCATAGCTGCATCAAAGAAGAAGGCGAATATGTAGTAGCAGATCTTGATAAGTATGGACTTCCTTTCTCCGCTCAGTCTATTGCTGTACTTATGGCAAAGATCTATAAGTTCAAAACTTCCATGCAAGCATATGATGAGTCCTATTGTGATAAATGGACTGTTGACATGTATATGGATGGAAGTATCAATATGAACATGAAAGACTATCTCGATAAAGAGGAGGAGACTGAAGAATGAATGTAACTGTTGAGCTGAATGATGAGCAGATGTCTGCTCTTATCAAAGAAGGCATTCAGAATCTTGATGCTGAAACAAAGCAGGAATTGGTTATTTCTGCTATCATGAAATATCTGGATAATCCTAATGTGATGAATAAGCTTATCTTCTCTCAGACTGGCTATGGTTGCAATACGCCATCTCAGTTCTTTAGAGAACTTGTAGCTAAGAATATTGAGAATTCGAAGGTTAAGGAATTGCAGGATCAGATGATCGATTATGCTGCAAAAAATAAATCCGATATTCTTTGTAAAGTTCTTGCAGATACTATTGCACGAAGTGTAATGACAGAGGGCTTTAAAGAAATGCTGGCTGCTCGTCTTGGGCGGATTGAGAATGCTCTATTTCCTAATAATTAAATTAAGAAGGGGTACATTGTACCCCTTCTTTTATTTTTTGCTAGAATTCTTCTTTCTAGTCTTTGTCTGCTTCTTGGTAGGAACTTCCTTAACAGGTTCCTGCTCTTCAACTTCAGCAGAAGGCTCTTCAGGTTCATCAGCATCGCTGTGATCCTCATCATCGATATCAGAAAGCATATCGACATCATCAATAGAACCAGTAGGCTGCTCATCATCAGCAACAGGAGTTTCCTGATTGTCTTCACTCTGAGCAACAGCCTTGTATTTATCAGCCTTAGAATAAGTGCCGATATGAGGCTCTTCTTTAGGATCCTTTTCAACAGGCTTTTCAGCAACTACTTCAGCAGCCTTCTTAGCCTGAAGATCAGCCTCAAAATCATATCTGAAATTTTTGGTCGTCAGCTGTACAGTAGAACCATCAGAAAGAACCTGATAGATAGTAGCACGACGGCACAAGCACTTCAGAATATCGCTATAGGTCATCTTGATTCCAGTACGTACACCATAGATGGGAGGAGTAGTAGTCTTTACGGGAATCGGAGCATTTACATTTACGATCTTAAAATAATCCATTATGATTAAAATTCCTCACTTTCTGCAGAATTGTCATCCTCATCAGGATCTACGTCGCTCTGTTCAAAAGAGTCAACAAAATCAAACTGATCATCGGCGACAGCTTCGGAGAAGATATTGCGATTAAGATCTTCATGGAAGACCTTCTCAACGTCATTCATAGGAATACCTCCTTTTATGATTACTGTATTGTTCCCTATATCAAGATTTTGCCATAATGGAAGTCTTGATATAATACTTGATGATATAGATATAGATAGGAATTAGATAGAAGATTTCCTTGCTATCACAGAATTCCATGTCATGAATCTTATTGATAATAGAGTCTGTAATATATCCTTCATCATCATTCATATAAGAAATAAGGATATTGTAAACAGATTTCTTATCACCATCATCATATTTCTTATTGAACTGAATATGCTGAACTACGTCTTGATCAAGAATAGAGATTCTGGTCTTGAAAGGCATATTGTCAATATACTTAATCTGATAATAATCCTCAAGTCTAGAAGTGAAAAGAGAATTGATATCAGTAATCAGATCTGCTGTACAGATAATGCCATTCCCAATTTTAGCAGCATCTTTCTCTTCAATATAATGGAAGAGAGACTTAGCATACTCAAAGGGGAATGTAGCTTCTAGATTAGTCTGATGAGCTACATAGAAATAGTCTTCACCAGACATAAGATCATGTCTTCTCATGAATTCGATCATGAAAGGATCATAAAAATTCCAAGAATCATCATATCTATAGATATATGTCTGAACCTTGGGTTTAAAGAAAATACCATTATACCAATTAGCCAGATCAAAGGTAAGCTGTTCAAGCTTCTCAGTCAATTCATAATCAGTAGAAGAGATTACAGCAGCAAACTCTGTACCAACGTTGTTAACTAAGAATTTATAAGTCTTATCAACTTGCGCTTCAATCTGAGAGGTAGAATTAGTATACTCAAGATGATAGCTAATCTTATAGATATTAGCTCCGGTATCAAGAGTATCAGGGGTCACATCATCAACCTTAAAGAGAAGATCTTCCTTCACATAAGAGATGGAGAAGAAATCTCCAGGAAGAGGCTCAATAGTATTGGGAAGTACATAAGCATCTCCATTAATAGGAGCAGCTTCAGTACCATTCTCTCCTACATCATACTCAACAGAGATTCTGTCAATTCCATAAAGGAAAAAGTCTTCAATCTTGTTGAAGACTAATGCAGATTGAGATGAGATATGAGCATACTGGAGTTGAGATGCAGGATCAAGTGTAGACTTGGTTTTATTCTGCTTATAGTAATTAACCTTAGTAGGCTTCTTATCTGAAAATTTATAGTATGGATTATCCAGCTTAGAGGCATTAGCCTTAACCAAGCTATCCACTACATTGGTGTATTGCTTGTTGGTAAAACTACCCATAGTGAATAACCTCCTAAATTAACAATTTACTTATAAGTTCGCAATTAGCCTAAGATACAAAAAAGAAAGGGCTGAAGAGCCCTTTCTAATTTTTAATCGATCTTAAAAGATCCATCAGGATTTCTAGGGGTATTTTCCAGATAATTATTGCCCCATTCAATCTGTGCTTGATACTGAATGTGATTTATAGCATCACGGAAAATATCTACAGCATCTTGTATTGCTTCTGGTCCTTCAGGCTGTTTAGATGAAGAAGGCATAATTCCAATACTATCAAGAAAATCAGAAATAGCCTCACCGTATGAAGTTGGAATAAGAACATCAGTCAGATTCTGATAAGCATCGAATCTTCCAATGCCAAGTTCCTTGATCTCTTCATCAGACAGAGGTTGCTCACATACAGCCATTATTCTACCATCAGAAGTGATAGAATAAGCAGGGCTCTTCTTGCTAAACAGTTCAGCCAGCTTTTTAATAGTTTCAATTTCCATAATTTTAATCTCCTTTTAATATATTTGAGAAGTTTATTACTTCTCTAATTCAAAGTAATGATATATAATTGACTTGTATTTTTTAAATAAAGAACCATTAAGTAAAATTTGTATGGTTTCTGACCTGCAGATAATAATAAAATTCCGAAAGGAGATTAAACACATGGCTAAGCGTGAAGACATCAATGCTATCCTGGCTAAGTGGTCCAAGGGCGAGATCACTACTGAAGAGGCTAACAAGCAGCTGAAGGAAATCGATGCCGGCATCTCCCTGAACCCCAATAAGAAAGGCAATGCTCTGATCGATTCTGGTGTCGGTTCCATGGATGTTGCCAACGTTGTTGATGGCAAGCTGGAGGGCGGTTCTGCTCCTCAGTGCGACATCTACTACAATGGCAAGGTCTGGCACAACATTGGCGATGATCCTACTCTGCTGCCTGGCGGTTTCCCTCGTGTTGAGGCTCCCGCTGCTAAGCGTGAGCTGGATATGAGCCGTAAGCCTGAGTTCGCCGGTACTACTCAGAAGCAGTCCATCCCTGGTGGCACTTTTGAGGTTGAGTACGACGAGGATGGTTATGCCAAGAAGGCTACCAAGATTAAGTAATTAATCTTACTCGGTACAGGCCAAAGTACAATGAAAATAGAGGGCGCAACTGCGCCCTCTATGTACTTTTATTTACGGGATAGTGATTGTATGAATCTCTTTGCCATCAGGATCGAGGAAACTAAGCAAGTTCTTAGTTTGATTGTACTTGACTGTACAATCGAGGATAGTATCTTCCTTAGGCTTTTCTTGAAACTTGTCATTGGGGATCTTAATTACATCACCAGGATTAAGAGTTTTATTCCCCCAATTATTATACACCTTCAATTTAGTATAGAGAGCTCCATTACCAAGTTCATTAGCAGCAATCTTCCACCAAGAATCACCAGACTTAACTGTATAAGTATAATAATTGCTGACGACATTGAAATACTTATTATGAGCTTCATCAGTCAGATAAACAGCCATTACACTATCAACAGCTCTATCCTCAGTAGGTACATTGGCAACTTCACCACCAATAAGCAGGCGAGCAGAGCCGCCACCATCCATATTAATGGCATACTTGATCTTAATATTGAGCATCATCTTTACCATATCATTGAAAGCCAGACCAGGCTTACCAATGCTAAAGAAGTAAAGGTTATAGTCGTTATATGCAGCAATAGATCTGGTAGCTTTATAGTTAATTTCTGTAGCGAAAGTCCAAGGAGCACAAGACTTTCCATTATCGATCAGTACAGGATAACCACTCAAGAAGTCTGCAAACTTCCCGTTCATTGAATCAAGCGAGCCATACATGAATTTCTTATGATCTTTATCGATACCGAAGCCCCAACGATACTTCTGATTGGAACTGTAAACAGTACCATCATCGATCATATTGAAGCAAGTGGAGCCATCAGACATAGAAAAGAAACCGGCATTGATAAGAACATCAGGTTTTCTCTCCTGTCTCTTATAGAAATCTCCAAGCCTTTCTTTAGGCTGTTTGCAGATACAAAGGTCAAGCTTATCAACTTCAGACCAAGGAATTTCTACAACAGTCACATAGCTATACATAGGATGTGTATATTTCCTCATATGTATACCTCCTTTATAGAATTATTTAAATGTCCATCTATGAAATTTGGATTATATAATATATTTATAGTAAACCCGCCACAAAATATTAAAACTAACAAAGGAGAATAATAATGAGAGAAATTTCTGATGAGTTCTTTAAAATCTTACTATTAACAATTGGACTAGGATTCTTAGTGGTATCCTTAGTAG
>ERZ1026884.48-NODE-48-length-75960-cov-12.595797_pt1 | contig 75960 bp, 70 predicted proteins | sample MGYA00380172_ERZ1026884 | MGnify/ENA primary metagenome ERZ1026884 (study PRJEB33269, sample SAMEA4719808) | human gut metagenome | biome: human-associated habitat; feature: organic feature; material: feces | place: Cameroon | collected 2013-10 ... | reverse complement strand
GCGGTCTACCATCGAGTTAGGGAACGTTACGTTCTTTTCCATCCACTCGGCGAGCACCTGGTCCTGAGCGTCGACGAACGACATGAACGCGCGGCGTGCGGTGTTGCCGTTGTGCTGCAGGTTGTCGCAAGAGAGAATGGTGATAGGTCCGGCACCAGCAGCCTTGCGGCGGCGGAGTCCTTCTGCTACGTAGCCGAAGGCTGTGACCGGGTTGGCAGGGTTGTTGAGGTCGTGAGCCACCTGCGCGTTGTCGAGCATGAACTCGCCCGTCTGTCGTGAGATGTTATAGCCGCCCTCGGTGATAGTGAGCGTTATGATGCGTATGTTGGGGTCGGCAATTTTGTCGAGAATGGCCTCCTTCTGCTCAATGCCCCAGTAGAGTTCTACGAGAGCGCCGAGTCGATACACCTCGTTCTTGCCGTTGCGTCCGCATACGGTGAGCGTGTACTCGCCGTTCTGCTCCTTCAGAGCCTTGTAAAGACGCTCGTCGCTGGGCAGAATCATTGCGCCGCAGATGCCCCATGAGCGCTGTGTGGGGTCTTCGAGCAGATGCGATGTCATGAACTCGAGGTGAGCGCGATGGAAGTTGCCTACACCAAAATGGAGGATACCAGCCTTTACCGAATTGCGGTCGTAAGAATTCTTGTTGATTACATTTGTTGCCATAATCTTTTTAAGTTATTAGTTATTGTTTTTTAGTTATTCGTTTCTCTTTTTCGCTTGCAAAATTAAACTGCAAAAAGATTATGGCAAAGAAAAAATCGGGGGCAAATTCTGGGAACGTTTCCGCAAACGTTCCCAAAATCTGCAAACGTTTTAAATCTGTTTCAGGGGATGCGGAGCCTCTCTCCGCAACCGTTCTACTCGCCCGTAGAGGCTCTGCACTTCATCTCTGTGCGCAGCACGATGCGGCGGTTCTCGGCGTCGGGGTTGCCCACCTTCTCGAGCACCAGTTCAGCGGCGCGGCACCCCATCTCTTCGAGCGGCGGCTCAACGGTGGTGAGCTTCGGGTAGACGATGGTTGAGAGCTCTGTGCCCGAGAAGCCAGCCACAGCCACATCCTCGGGTATGCGCCGACCTATCTCGCGCAGGCGGTTCATGGCTCCGATGGCGAGTGTGTCGGTGAAGGCGTAGACGGCGTCGAACTCCACACCGCGGCTCACGAGGTCGTCTACAGCGGCAGCGCCGTCGGCGAAGGGCATGCCGGTCTTCACCACGAGCTGCGGGTCGTAGATGCCGAACTTCTCCATCGCCTCGCGGTAGCCGCGCGCACGCTCCACGGCGTTGTACACGTCGTCGGGTCCGCAGAGATAGGCTATGCGGCGGCGTCCGAGACGCACGAGGTGCTCTGCCATGAAGTAGGAGTCGTTGTTGTCGTCTATCATCACCTGCGGCATGTCGTCGAGTCCGTGGGGTATGCGGTCGTAGAAGACGATAGCCATGCCCGCAGCGGCAAGGCGGCGGTAGGTCTCAAGGTTGTGCTTGTGGCTGCACATGCTCACGATGAGTCCGTCTACCATGAATTCCTCCATCATCTGCAGACTCTCGTGCTCGCGGTTGGGGTCTTCGTCCGACTCGGCTATCATCACCTTCTGGTTGTTCTTGTAGAGCACGCTCTGTATGCCCTCCACCACCTGCGAGGCGTAGGGCGTGTGCATCTCGGGCACGATGACGCCGATGGTGTTCGTGCGACCCATCTTCAGGTTCATGGCTACGGGGTTGCGGCGGTAGCCGAGGCGCTCTGCCTCGCGCAGCACTGCCTCGCGTGTCTCGCGGCGTATGTTCTTGTCGTCGGTGAGCGCACGCGACACCGTCGACACCGAGATGCAGAGCTCGCGGGCTATGTCTTTTATAGTTACGTGTTTCATTATGCTTGAAAAGAATAAGTGATTGTATAGGGGTTAGATATCTGATGCAAAAATACAAAATTCAGCCGAATAACTCTTGATATAAAGCATGAAATCGCAGTCTGAGAGTAAACGAAACACATATTTCAATAAAAATGCAGTAACTTTGCAAACGAATTAAGGATAACTCCACACCCTAATGCAAACGTTTGCGTAAATTGGGAACGTTTCCGCAATCGTTTCCACGAATAAAGGCAGAAAAGAATCAAGAAGTATACTCCGGAATGGCTATCTTTGCACATTGGAAAGAGTAACTAAAAAAACCTATTTTTAAGCATTATGAGCATCAATATCCAGAGAAATCAGAAGAAAAGAGTAGTAATCGTTGGTGGCGGACTCGGCGGACTGCGCCTTGCAGAAGACCTCTACGGGTCGGGTATGCAGGTGGTGCTGATCGACAAGAACAACTTCCACCAGTTTCCACCGCTTATCTATCAGATAGCTTCGGCAGGTATCGACCCGAGCAGCATCTCGTTCCCCTTCCGACAGATATTCCGCAAGCGCAAGGACTTCTATTTCCGCATGGCAGAGGCTCGTATGGTGGACACGGAGAAGAAGATTCTGCAGACCTCCATCGGCAAAATCGACTACGATTATCTCGTGTTGGCAGCCGGCGCTACAACCAACTTCTTCGGCAACAAGAACATCGAGGAGTGGGCTATACCGATGAAGACGGTGCCCGAGGCGATGGGCTTGCGCAACGCCCTGCTCTCCAACTTCGAGCGCGCACTCACCTGCGCCACTGAGGAGGAACGCCAGGAACTGCTCAACGTCGTAATCGTGGGCGGCGGCGCAACGGGCGTGGAGATAGCCGGCGCACTCTCTGAGATGAAGCGCTACGTCATACCGTACGACTATCCCGACATGGATTCGTCGCTGATGCACATATACCTCATCGAGGCGGGCGACCGCCTGCTTGCCGGACTCTCGCAGGAGTCGTCGCAGAAGGCTTACGATTTTCTCAAGAGCATGGGCGTAGACATACAGTTCGGCAAGATGGTGACCGACTATCGCGACCACAAGGTCATCATGAAGGACGGCACCGAGATTCCTACACGCACGTTCCTCTGGGTGTCGGGCATCAGAGCCAACGCCATGCCGGGCATCGACGAGAGCCACTTGGGACGCGGCTTCCGCTTCAAGGTGGACGAGTTCAACCGCATTCCAGGCGTAGAAGATGTGTTCGCCATCGGCGACCAGTGTCTGCAGACCTCCGACGAAGCCTACCCTAACGGTCATCCGCAGGTGGCGCAGGTGGCTATACAGCAGGCTAAGAACCTCGCCAAGAACCTCAAGCGAATCGACAAAGGCGCTGACAACAGCCAGCTCACCGCGTTCCACTACAACAACCTCGGCTCTATGGCCACCATCGGACGCAACAAGGCTGTCGTGGAGATAGGCAAGTTCCGCAGTCAGGGCTTCTTCGCCTGGGTGTTGTGGCTCGTCGTCCACCTGCGTTCTATCCTCGGCGTGAAGAACAAGATGATGGTGCTGCTCAACTGGCTCTGGAAGTATGTCAGCTACAACGACTCTATCCGCATGATCACCTACGCCACAAAGCCGCGCGAGGTGGAAGAGCGTATGAAACGCGAGCAGACGACCCACCTCGGAGAGGACTTGATGGAGTAAAAGTGTTGCCACGCTACAACAACAACATTGCCACGCTACTACAACAACATTGCCACGCTACCGAAACTTCATTGCCACGCTACCGCAACTTCATTGTCGCAGCGTGGTAACAACCTATATTTAGGCATCAACCTAATTTAAAAGAAATGCTGAGGTTGGAAGATAAATCGTTTAGGCTGGAAGATACCTCGCCATAAGATGGAAGATAGGCTGGCAGATAACCCGTTTCTGAGGTTATCTGCCAGCCTTTATTGTGTTTATAATGTGAGAGTTACGGCGAAAATGGAAGATATGGTAGATTTTTTCAGCTACACTACTTATCTTGGAGTAATAGCCTACGCTGATTATCATGTCGAGGTTGTAGTAAGCTACAGAGTATGTTTTACTATCAGTTGCAGTTGTTGCAAAAAATGCAACAACTGATTTTTCCTCCAACTCCCCATCTTCCAACACATTCTTTACGTGTCGTGAAAAGCAGATTTCAACCCAAGGTGAGTACATGGAGACTCTATCCGAAAGGTATGATATCGTCCTTTCCAGATGCGATGGACTTCTAAACATTATAGAAAAAGAATGAGTTCTGGCTTTTTCTTTGAATAACAGGTATAAGAAATCCGATGAATGCTTCAAGATTATTGGCAAGACATTGGACTCGATCTGTATAAAACTGAATGTGCAAACAAATATAGGTGTAAAGCAGCCACCTATGCCAAAGTCATTGAAAGATGTGCTGTCATTTCTGCTGCGTACTATTCCGTGGTATTGGATAAGGCGTATTTGGTATTCTCGTCATGTCTGACTGTTTGCCTTTATACTCATGCTGTGCTCTTGGGCTTTATCAATAGGATTGACATTATTCTTGGCAAGGGATAATGCAAATATGTATGAAGAAAGGTATTTTATGGTTAGTAAGCAAAAGGTGGAAGTGCAAAATTGACGCCACTTCCACCTTTAATTTAGAGTCTTCCTGTACCATTGCATCTGCTACACCAACCATTGGTGCAATTTGGGCAAGCCACTCTTTTGTTTGTAAGTGGGTTTATGTATGTTCTATTACCTCCACAAGTCCAACACTTTTTAGTTCCATGACAAATATGGCACGTTTTTCCTCCCGACGAAGTATTTGTATTCGTAGAATTACTACGACCATAATTTGTATTATTAGAATTTACAACAGTAGATTTGCCACTATTCATGTTTTGAATAGCTTGCCCTTTCAAAGCTCGCCATTCACTTTTTGTATAGTTTGAGCCATCAGATTTTTTATTGTACTTGCAAAAGGTTTGGTACTCTTGTTCTTCCTCACTAAGAACTTGATTGACGCTTTGCTGGGCTATACTGTTAAACACTTGATTATATTGCTGTTGCTGAGCCATTGTTTGGGCTACAGCATAGTTAGGGTCAAGCAAGTAATTCATATTGCCACCACTTGAGGGTGTTATATAGCTATTCCCACCATAACCATATCCTCCCATATTGCCAAGTCCTGCCAGTAAACCTTCACCGAAACTACCACACGAGACGAGTACTGGTACAAACAACGCTAACAGCAAATACTTAAACTTCTTCATAAGTTTTACTTTTTATTTGCAGTAATATTCAATGTGTAAATCTCACCATCAATATTTACTTTCGGATGAATATACGTCAGATGTCCAGCACTATCTATCGTAATAAAAGCGTCAGAAATTCCATCCAAGGATAAAACGTAAGTATTCTTTCCTTTTTTCTTGACTTGATATTTTGTTTTTGTACTAAAGTAAGATTCCCCATTTTCAATCACGTCTATATTTACAGAATTGTTATCTATACGCAATACTACAACTTTCATTGTTGAGTATTCTTCTATAATTTTTCCTTTTTGAGCCAAATAGCCACTTCCTGAATATGTTCCCGAAACTAATTTTGCATAATCATTTTGTGTACGTTTTGACGCTGGCGCTTTTCTCTTTGCAATCGTAGTTGAAGTTCCCTCAACCCTTAATCTGTTAGAAGCTTGCATCCCGGTTTCATTGTTATCAGTGTGTAAAGATTTACGATACCCTACATCTGTTATTTTTGCGAAACGAAAATCTTGATTTGTATTTTGGACAGATAAATACTTGTATTTATGTTCATATTGTGTTTGATTAGAACGTGCATCTGCAGGCATTCCTATCGCAGCTCCCAGCAACGCAGCTCCTCCACCAGCAGCCAATAACGGACCACCAACTTCATCACCATCACCACCAATACAAGCGGCTCCTCCAGCAATAGCTAAAATAGCCCCCATTCCTGTTATCCAATAACCAGTCCATTTCAAAACGTGGGTTCCAACGTAACTATGATTCTTATAATCTAATGCAAATGGAACAAATTCGTTTGAACCAGCATTTTTAGACATCAAATAAGAAAAATAGTCATCACTTGATATTTTAAATGAGACCTGAGCATTTGAACCAATAACTCCAAGTTTGTTCATCGTTGGAGAATATATTTCTGTGCCAGGAACTCCCTGTACAGTTACTTTCTGAGATGTAGAACAAGAATGTAGCAAAATCATACAGAATGCTACCAAAAGAAATATTATTGTTTTCTTCATAATTACCACTATTTATAATCATACAATATGCCTTGCACTCTCTTGTTATAACCTGCTGAGATGTTATAGTTGAAGTTGAGCAACCACCAATATTCGTTTATGGCATCCTGCTTGGATTGGTAAACCTGTCTTAAAGCATCATTCACTCTTCCTTTTTGAGTTACAGGAACTACGACTTTTGAATTAGCGTAAAAGTCCGTTACAATTTTATCAAAAGTTTGCCCTCCATCTACTGAATACGAGATGCAAACGCTGAAACGACAATAAGACTGTTCCTTGGTTAATGAAGGCTGGTTTACAGCGCTACCACTCAATGCTGATGCACCAATTCCGGCAATATGAAAGGTCTTAGACATTGCACCATTGCTACGTGGCGCAAGAGATACCTGTGGCAAATCAGCAACATAAGTTGTTGAAGTCTCAGCAGTTCCATTTGTTCCAGAACCACCAAGGTTTATACCACTCGCAATTTGACCAATAGTTCCACCGATACCAAAAGCTCCTGCTATAGCACCAAGATTAACGGAACCTCCTTTTGTTACAGATGACATATCTGTAACAGATGTTGTTCTTACAGTAGGGTCATAATAAGACACAGATTTTCCATCTGAATTGACAAAGAACGACTTTGTTTGATCTATAGTCATAATTTCAGACGTGCGATTATATACAACAGCAGTTAAAGCACCATCTCCACCTATAGTATATGCCACTGCTATTTTTGCATCATCGGGAATAGGTGATGTCTGAGACGGTTGTGCATGTGTAGTTCTTACAGACTGATAACCAACACTACTTGTTGAAAGTTGTGTTGAGCCGCAAGACACCAAAAAAGGTACCAATAAAAAGGCAAGTTTTTTATATTTCATACAAAATAAAATAAAAGGCGTGCAACCGTTCCGATGCTTGCCTTTCTATAGGTTACCGCCAAGTGACCCTCACGTACAACAAGCACGGAACAGTCCACGCCTATGAGCGTGAACTTTCCTACTGCTTGTCCTCGTACGTTGAAAATTGGCGGTATTCATAGAAAGAGAACAAGAGCTAAAAGCTCAATATCCAAAAAGTATAGAACGGAAACGCTTAGTTAATATTATGAGGTTTTACACCTCGATGTAAGTCTCTTACAGGAAGGCAATTCTTGGAATCACACAACCTTTAGCGTTTCATTCTTGTGTATCTATCTGTTTCTTATTAAATCAATTTTAAGTTCGACAATCTGTTTACTTGCAACTCTAATGAATGAAATTGAATCAGAACATTATACTTTGCCTTGCAAAATTAGCAAAAAGTTCCGTTATTAAAGAAATATCTTTGATAAATCAACGTAAAACTTACGCAAAAAGAATATCTGTGAACAAAAGTCTGCTATTTGTTCATATTCAGCCTACGGAGTTCAATTTGCATTCTCATTTTGGGAACATTTCAAGTAACCTCTAAACAACACGTATTGGGTATCAACGCAAGAACATCACTCTTATACAATCCTACCAAGATTACACAATCTAACCGTCATCTTACCACAACGCAATCTTGCCTGCAATGCCCAAATCAAGGGTTGCTGTTGCAATGCCCAATGCTTGAAACACACGGCTCATAGTAGGCAAAGTAATAACACTTGTACCTTTCTCCAACTTTGAAATCTGAGCACGCTGCACACCAATACGTTCACCAAGTTGTTCTTGCGTGAGGTTTTGTGCCAATCGAGCCTTGCGTATGGCTTCGCCTACAATATAGGCGTTCACATCTTCTTTGAGCTTGGCTTCCATGGCTTCGCGCTCTGGTGTACCTCTTTTACCCCAAAGTTTATCTTTCATATTGTCTGCAGGTATCAATTTCATCTGTGCCATAATGCTATTTCTTTTTATTGTTAAAATACTCTTTTCTTATATCTTCTGCTTTGGCAATCTCCTTTAAAGGTGTTTTCTGAGTTTTCTTGACTATGCCATGTGTGGCAATAACCAAAGTCTCTTCCTCAGTATCCCAAAAGGAGAAAAGCCTGTAGCATATACCATTGTAGAGAGTTCGAAACTCCCATATCTCGGTATTCTCCAATTTCTTGAAGATGTCAACTTTCATCACTCCTTCCTCAACCTTGAAGATGTTGTAGTATATCTTCTGCTGAGCTTTGAATGGCTGCGCATCCAAAAAGGCTTGTGCTTCTTCTGTCAACACCACTTTTAGCTTGTTGATGCCCATTTTGTTTTGAATTATGGTACAAAGATAATGATCTGTTTCCAAACAGCGATACAAAATTCGGTTTTTCATCTCTATCAGCCCCACTTTTAACACTCTCACTACTTGTTAGTATCAGATATGTAACTTGCTCACTCTTTTATTTCCATAAATTTGAAGATTCAAAAATAGGGAAGAGGAAAATGTATATGTGGAAAGTTACGGAGAATACGAACAATATCCGTAATATCTGGCATTTTTGAGAACCGCACCCAATCCCACTTTTTGTATTCCGTCCCAATTTGTAAGTTGGTCAGCGCACCCATTAGAACCGCCAAGTGAAACGTATGTGTCTGCACTGCATGACATATAGTCAACAAAAGCGAGAAAGTTGTCAATGGCGTTTTCTGTGAATTGAACTTCATTCGTGGCGAATGGTATCACCCAAATACGTAAAATAAAAAACTCCCATAATCCTAATAAAGGACGATGGGAGTTTTTATTTTCTATAATCTCGCTAAGAGCGAAGAATTACTTCTTGTTCAGTGCGAGGTCGAGAGCTACGGCGATAGCTACAGAAGCCCTACCATTAGATTAGAACACCTATATAGTAAGGTGTTGTATTATTCTTACTTTTTCCCTTCCTTGTCTCCTGTCGTCAACTTTTTCTGCTCACGCTCAAAATTCTCCAAAAAGTGAATCTCTACAGGCGAGAGGTTGTTCTGGGTGCGCTCCTTGAACTTGTCGTATTCATTGTCGGCTTTCTCCTTGGCAAGTTTGGCGGAGATTTTACCGGCATGAGTAAGGATGTCCTTTCGGGAGATACGCAGGAAGTCGTCGAGGATGTTTATCCAGTCCTTCATGTACATCGGGCGGTGTTCCTCAGCCTGCATTTCGGCGAAGTCGAGATACAGACTCACGATGCGGTTAAGCGACTTCACCTCCTCGTGCGTGAGATAGTTCTTTGCTATTTCGGCTTCGGGCTTCGTAGGCATGGCTCCTGCCCATGTGGTCAGTCCCATAAAGTCCTTTTGAGCATCGGCTCGCTCGTATATTATTTCCGCCGCCGTATGACCGTGAACCGAATAGTGCATCTTGTTCTGTACAGTCTTGAAGAACTTCTGTGTCATTTCCACTCGCGGATCGTAGTCGATGCTGAGGGCATATATCTCAAGCACCTTGCGGTAGAACACCTTCTCACTGGAGCGGATATCGCGTATTCTTGCAAGCAGTTCGTCAAAGTAGTTGCCTCCTCCTGCACGTTTCAGCAGGTCGTCGTTCATGGCAAAACCCTTAACGATATACTCCTTCAATACCTTTGTCGCCCATATACGGAACTGAACGCCACGATAGGAATGCACGCGGTAGCCTACGCTGATTATCATGTCGAGGTTGTAGTAAGCTACAGAGTATGTTTTACTATCAGTTGCAGTTGTTGCAAAAAATGCAACAACTGATTTTTCCTCCAACTCCCCATCTTCCAGCACATTCTTTATGTGTCGTGAAATAGTGGATTTGTTGCGCTGGAACAGTTCAGCCATCTGGTCAAGCGAGAGCCAGACGGTATCGTTCTGCAGCTTCACCTCTATCTGTGAATCTCCATCAGGCGTTTGGTATAACAGAAATTGTCCTTTATCCATATTTTTCTATTGCTTATTCCTCAGCTCCGCTATCAAGTCGTTAACAATATACGTGTCGCTCATCAGATGCAGCCCGAGGTCTTTGTCGTGAAGCATACGGCAGACGTCAGAGTCATAGAAGAGTTGCAAGGCTCTATCGGTAGATATGTGCAACGTATCGGCAAGCTGTGCTATGATGCGTGCTATTTTGTTCCATAATAAGAAGTCCAACATAACTATACCCTTTCGTATGATTTAAACTGCAAATTGCTTTTCCATTTATTCCTTTTCCCAATTTTTCAGAGCCTCAACGACATCGTTCGCTACGGCTTCGCGGCTCTCGGTGTGCAAAGTGTCGTAGCAATCTTGTATGAGGCTTTTGATAAGCCCCACCTTCTCCAGTCGCCTTCTCATCTCCGACGGCGATATATTCATCTTCTGCGCAGAAGCCTCGATAGCCAACACCGTAAAGGCGAGGCGGTCGAACTCCTTTGTTCTGTTCATTGTCTCCATTGCAAATAATTAGTATTCCAATGCAAATATATACTTTTCATTTGAAACCACGTGCGCTTTTCAAGTTAAATAACAAAAAAACGGTTCATCCACACTTCGAGACTTATCCATTAAATCTAAACAATAGTTTGTATCCCTCCAAATACAGGATAAACCATTTATAAATATTCTCTGAAATTTCACCATTCACCCTGTTAAATAAAGAAAAATAGCCCAATTTTGCTACATTTTCTGTCAAACATTTGTGATTATCACTTAAATTTCGTACTTTTGCCATACTGATTGGAGACTCTGGGTAAAAGAACAGAGAAGAGCCATGAAGTCAAGAAGGCATATTGTGCTTTATCCGTTCTGCTTGAAGTCTGGAAAACTATAAGCAAAGAACGATGGATAATGAAACGGTATGCTCTTCCTGTGTATATGTATATTTCGGTGTAGTTTTTTTTATAACTATGTCTTGGTATATCGTACATGGGATGGAGCTATATTTTCAATCCATTCGTTCCAAGGTTTTTCCAGACACCTAAGCAGGGATGGGCAAATATGAAGCTCCATCCCTTTTTGTATATATATTATAGTCGCCAAAGTTATGTGGAGTTGTATGGCATTATTTCTTAAACATAAAATTATAAACTATGGAAAGATTTAAATTTTTGTTTGTGTCACTACTTATGACACTTGTTAGTGTTACATTGTTTTCATGCAGCAGCGATGATGACAATGACTATCCAAAAGATGCAGCGGCAGCTATTGTCGGCAATTACCCTGGCACACTTAAACCTATTGGCTACAACAACAGTGATGCCGTTTGTTATGTAACACTTGAAAGACTTGCGAATAATGCAGTGCGTATATCAAAACTAACCTGCGAAAAGTACAAATTAGACATGAACCCAATTAATTTGATAGTGGAAGAGTCCTCAAATGGTGTCTACACATTAAAGAGCGAGACTACAAAATCGATAGAAGGAATGTATAATAACAAAATTCTCACACTTACATTTGAAGCGGGAGAGATAACATGGTCTTTTACAGGCAAAAAGGAATAAAAAAAGTTGATATCACCAAAATACGAAAAATAAAAACTCCCACAATCCCAATAAAGGACGATGGGAGTTTTTATTTTCTATAATCTCCTAAGAGTTATCAATTACTTCTTGTTCAGTGCGAGGTCGATAGCAACGGCGATAGCTACAGAAGCACCTACCATTGGGTTGTTACCCATACCGAGGAAGCCCATCATCTCTACGTGAGCAGGAACTGAAGAAGAACCTGCGAACTGAGCGTCAGAGTGCATACGGCCGAGAGTATCAGTCATACCGTAAGAAGCAGGACCTGCAGCCATATTGTCTGGGTGCAATGTACGGCCAGTACCACCACCTGAAGCTACTGAGAAGTAAGGCTTGCCGGCGAGGATACGCTCCTTCTTGTATGTACCAGCTACTGGGTGCTGGAAACGTGTTGGGTTGGTAGAGTTACCAGTGATTGATACGTCTACGTCCTCGCTCCAGTTGATTGCTACACCCTCGCGAACGTCGTTGGCACCGTAGCAGTTAACCTTAGCACGGGGACCGTCTGAGTAAGCGATGCGGTCTACTACCTTCAGCTCGCCTGTGTAGTAGTCGAACTCTGTCTTAACGTATGTGAAGCCGTTGATGCGGCTGATGATCTGAGCAGCGTCCTTGCCAAGACCGTTGAGGATAACGCGAAGCGGGTTCTTGCGAACCTTGTTTGCCATCTCTGCAATCTTGATAGCGCCCTCAGCAGCTGCGAATGACTCGTGACCTGCCAAGAAAGCGAAGCACTGTGTCTCCTCGCGGAGAAGACGAGCAGCGAGGTTGCCGTGGCCGAGACCTACCTTGCGGTCGTCAGCTACAGAACCAGGGATGCAGAATGCCTGCAGACCTACACCGATTGCCTCAGCAGCGTCGGCTGCTGTCTTAACGCCACGCTTGATAGCGATAGCTGCGCCTGCAACGTATGCCCACTTTGCGTTCTCGAAGCAGATGCGCTGTGTGTCCTCACACATCTGATAAGGATCAACACCTGCAGCTTCGCAAATCTCGTTAGCCTCTTCAAGGCTCTTGATTCCCTCAGCGTTGAGAGCGGCAAGAACCTGAGCCTCGCGGCGCTCCTGACTTTCGTAACTTACTTTTCTAATCATAGTTGTGTATCTCCTTATTATTCTTTACGTGGATCAATTGCTTTAACAACACCCTGCTCGGCAGTTGTACGACCATAAGAGCCAGTGAACTTCTTCACAGCCTCGTTAGCGTCCATACCGTTCTTGATAGCTTCCATCATCTTGCCGAGGTGAACATACTCATAACCGCAAACCTGATTGTCCTTGTCGAGGAACTGCTTTGTGATGTAGCCCTCTGTCAGCTCCAAGTAGCGTGTACCCTTAGCTACAGTACCGTAGAGAGTACCTGTCTGTGAGCGAAGACCCTTGCCAAGGTCCTCAAGACCAGCACCGATTACAAGACCACCCTCAGAGAATGCGCTCTGTGTACGTCCGTAAACAATCTGGAGGAAGAGCTCGCGCATAGCTGTGTTGATAGCGTCGCAAACAAGGTCGGTATTCAGAGCCTCAAGGATTGTCTTACCTGGGAGAATCTCAGAAGCCATAGCTGCTGAGTGAGTCATACCGGTGCAACCGATAGTCTCAACGAGAGCCTCCTGAATAACGCCGTCCTTAACGTTCAGAGACAGCTTGCAGGCACCCTGCTGCGGAGCACACCAACCCACACCGTGAGTATAGCCAGAAATATCCTTAATCTCCTTGGCATAAATCCATTTTCCTTCCTCAGGAATTGGAGCCGGTCCGTGGTTAGGACCCTTTGCGACAACACACATGTTGTCTACTTCTTTTGAATAAATCATAATCGGTTATAATAATTTAAATTATTAATGTGTAAAGTCTTTTCTACGAAAGCGGCACAAGCTTTTAAGGCTTGCACCCTTTACGCTTACAAAATTACAAAAAAAGAATTATACTATACCTATTTTGAGGTATTTTTTTGTTTCCATTTCGCGAATTATTCATTATTTGTTTTTTGTTTGCACTACGATCCGTGTGTATTACTGGCTTTGTCTTTCGTTAATATCCAGGGTTTTGCGCGAGATTAGGGTTCAGTTCGCAGGCTTTTTCCGGAATCGGGAAAACTATAGTGTATCCCTTCTTGTCGGCGGCTGACGGTGTGTGTATGTCGTACGGCTCGCAATAGGTGCCGAAGCGTATCATGTCCTGCCGGCGCCAGCCTTCCCACACGAGTTCTAAAAGACGCTCGTCGAGGATGTTCGCGAGTGTGGCTGCAAGCGAGGGCATTCCGGCACGCGAGCGCACGGCGTTGAGTTGCTCGTCGCCCGACTCTCCGTTTCTCACCTTTGCCTCTGCCTTCATCAGCAGTACATCGGCGTATCTGTAGAGCACGATGTCGTTGTCGGGCATACGTCCGTCGGAGTAGGCAGTGCGGTCTACCTCATACTTCTTCATGCGTGCTCCTGCCGTCTCGATGTATTTGCTTGCCGTGAGGTTCTGCTCGACAGCGAGTGGCATGTACTGAAGCGGCGTGCCGTCGTCGAGGGTTACATACTTGCCGTCCACCTCCACCCTACCCGTGTAGAAGTTAAGTTCGAGGCGCGTGTCGGGCGAGGCTGTGCCGTAACCGTTTACAGCCATGGTGTGCAGCGTGGCGCATGTGCCGTTCTCGGAAGCACCGCCGTATGCACCGCCGTGTGCGTAATGGCGCGAGCGGAACAGATAGTGGAACTCGTTCAGATATAGCATCTTGTCCAACGGAATGGTGAATATGTTCTCCTTCGAGTTTTCGTTGTGCACGGCGAAGTTGCTTGCATAGTCGCTCTCGAGCGAATATCCAGCGGCTGCAATCAGGTCGCAGTAGTGGACGCAGGTCTGCCATGCGTTCTTCTGTGTGCCGTCGATGTCGAACATTATCGTCTTGCCGTCTGGCCGTGACGCATCGGTCCAGTTGTTGTCGGTGTACACTTCGGCGTTGAGGGCGAGTTTGGCAAGCAGGAACCATGCCACCGGACGCGTCACCCTACCGTAGTAGTTGCCTTGCAGATCGCTGTGCTCAAGGGGCAGAAGCGGCGCCACGGTCTGCAGTTCGTTCACGATATAGCTGAACACTTCGCTGCGCTCGCTCTGTCGTATGTCGGCAGTCTTTTGCGCAGTCGACTCAAGTACGGGTATGCGTCCGAACATGTCCATGGCATAATAGTAGAACATGGCTCTAACGGCTCTCACCTCCGCCTTGTACTCGTCACGCTGTCTGTCTGTAAGCAGCGCCTTGTACTGATCTATCGTCTCCAACGACTTTGTGGAGAGCACGATAACCTTATAGAGATATTTCCAAACGTTATACAGATCGGTGTCGGTGGCAGTCCAAGTATGGTTGTACATGTTTTGCCACAGTCCACCGTCATACCAGTTGCCGCCACGTATGGGCATGATAGCCTCGTCGGTGGTCAGCGTGTTGTAGTCGTATATGCCGCGGCATGTGCCCTGCAAGCCTTCGCCCTCCTCGTGTGCACCGATGTAGTTGTACAGCGAAGCTACGGCGTTGACGTACAGGCTGTTGGCAGAGTCGTAGATATTCTGCTCCGGCAACTGGTCTTTTGGTGTCTCGTCGAGACAACTCGTCAGCGAGAGCAAAAGTGCGAGAACAGAAAATGCGAAAAATCTATGTTTCATAGTCATTAATCGTTACGTTGGTGAAAACATTTCGGGCTGTTTAGAATTGCACGCTCACTCCTATGGAGTAGGTTCGGTACGTAGGATAACAGCGTTTGTCGTCGATGCCCATTGACGAGTTGACAACATACGAGTTGATCATCGGTGTCAGACCGCTGTAGGACGTGATGGTGGCAAGGTTGTTGACGCTGCACGACACACGCAGCGAGCGCACTATGTTGCTCTTCACCGGCACGTTGTAGCCTATGGTGAGATACTCGAAATTGAGATAGTCGCCACGTTCGAGCCAATAGTCGGACACGTTCTGGTCGACGATGTTGCGTTCGGGCGCACCTTTCATCACGTTGTATATCGGGAACGACGACATGTTGTTGTAAGCCAATGCCGTGCCGTTGAATATCTTGTGTCCGAAGGCTCCGTTCATCTGCAGCGACATATAGAAGTTCTTGTAGCGCAGCGATATGTTGGAGCCGAGCGTTGCCTTTGGCGTGGCCTGTCCGCAGATGCGTCGGTCGCCACCGTCGCCGAAGTCGATAGTGCCGTTGTTGTCGAGGTCTTCTATCCTATACTTCATTGTGCCCTGCTCGTCCTTGTAGAGTCCGGTGCAATGGGGCAGATAGAACACACCCAAGGGTTGTCCTACTATCTGGTAGAGCACATGGTTGTTGTCGCCGCCGTTCTGTCCGGCTCCGTCTATGGAGCCAATGGCTGTGATGTTGGCAGCCGACATATTCATGCCGTTATAGTTGCCGGAGAGCGATATCAGCTTGTTTTTCTGAAACGAGAGGTTCATGCTCACGTTCAGGTCTATATCCTTTGTCTGCACCGGAGCAATAGAGAAACCGATCTCAAGACCCTGGTTCGACATAGCACCGATGTTTGCCAACAGCTTGTCGTAGGCGAACGGCGGCACGGGCACATCGTAGGAGTAGAGCATGTCGGTGGTCTTAGAGTAATAGTATTCGGCGGTGAGCATCAAGCGGTTGTGCCACAGTCCGATCTCGCCACCGATATTGAACGTCGACTTTGTCTCCCATTTCAAGTCGGGGTTGTTGTTGCGTATGGTGCCGAGCGTCACTGTTGGCGTGTTGTTAACGGGTACGATGCCCGTCTGCTGCACGTTGTTCATTGTAGTATAGGCGGATATGCCGCCCAAATTGCCCGAGCGTCCGTAGCCTGTGCGCAGTTTCAGAGTGTTTATTCCGTCGAAACCGCTTAAGAAGTGCTCTTTCTTTACGTTCCATTCAGCCGAAACCGAGGGGAAGAAGCCCCACGTGTTGTTGTCGCCCACCATAGACGAACCGTCGCCACGCATAGTGAGCGTCAGCTTATACTTATTATATAATGTATAGGAGGCGTTTGCCATGACCGATGCCAGCGACTGGTCTTCGTAGATGCTGCCCGTAGCGCCATAGGGACGCGACGCAGTGGCTCCGATGTTGTCGTAGCCGAACTCGTTTGTCGTTATGCCCTTGGCGCGTGTCCAAAATGCCGTGCGTTCCAGGTAATGATATTCAGTGGAGAGTCCGGCAGACAGCGAGTGAATGCCCCATGTATGGGCATAGTCGAGCGAGACATTGCCGAGATACTCCTGTTTCTTGAACTCGCCGCGATATACGTTGCCCTGCGCCCACACCCATGTGGGGCAGAACTCAGAGTTTTCGTTTGAGGTGTACGAGTAGCTGCCGAATGCCGACAGATTGAGCGAGGGCGCAAGCTTGTAGAGCAGTCGCATATGGGTGTTGAAGTACATCTCCTTCTGGTCGCTACGTTCGGCAAGCACGGCAGAAGGCGGATTGATACGATAGGCAGAACCGTTCTTTGTCCAGTTGCCGTTGGCATCGCGACCGGCAGGATAGGTAGGGTTCTGACAAGCAGCAGAGTAGAACAGCATCTGAGTGTCGAAGATGTCGTTGTTCTTGTACGTAGAGCCGAACACACCGAAGTCGCCGACGAGACGGTTGCCGAAAGCATGTTGCGTGACATCTATCTTTGCCACGAAATTGTTGTAGTCCTTGGTCTTTATTATGGTGTTATGGTCGATGTAGCCGAACGACGCACGATAGTTCGACTGTTCCGAACCACCGCTGAAAGCCAGGTAATGGTTCTGAACAAAGCCGGTTCGGGTGATGACATCGTAGAAGTTGTTTTTATATCCGCCGTTGTTGGCGTACACCCCGAGGCGTTTGGCTGTAGCGAGATATTCGTCAGCCGACAGCATGTCGAGTTTTTTTGACATGGCTTCCAGTCCGATGTTTGTCTCATAAGATATTTGGAACCCTTTGCCGGTGCCCCTCTTTGTCTTCACCTCTATAACGCCCGATGCACCGCGCGAGCCGTAGAGGGCGGTCTCGGCGGCATTCTTCAGCACAGAGAAGCTCTCGATGTCGGCAGGATAGATGGTGGAGAGCGTGGCTATGTCGCTTGTCACGCCGTCGATGATGACGAGCGGGTCGTTGCCTCCTACTATTGACGTGGTGCCGCGCACTCGCACCGACGAGAGCTGCGCCATACGGTCCATGCCGTTCGACGTAACGCTCACACCGGCTGCATTGCCGTTCAACACGTCGAGCGCATTGTTTACGATACCTTTGTTCTGTATCTTCAGGTATGTGGGGATAGTGTCGCGCTGCACGTTCAGCTCCTGCACCTGAGCAGTGGCAGATGCCGGTATTTGCAGAGAGACGACCGACGCAGCAAATATGTATTGGTGTAGTTTCTGGTGTATCTTCATCTGTTCATATTATATTTAGGTTCCATGCGAATTGTCTGGTTTTTATGTCGCTAAATTACAAATAATTTTGCTATTAAGCAAATAGACACATGCCATGTTGTCGCCACGAACCTTTTTTATGTTAAAACATGATGTAATGTTTTGCCAATCAGACAATAATAGGTAACTTTGCAGAAGTTCTATTATACAACAAATCAATTTCTTAATTAAAAACAATGAAACGACTTTTACGTAACGTAAGCGCACTGATAGGTTTGCTTCTTGTCAGTGTGTTGGGCATTGTTGATGCTAAAGCAGAGACAATTACCCCCCCAACTGGTAACGACGTATGCCTGTTGAGTTCGCTCGACCTGACTACTGTCACTTATTTCAACGACGATAATAAGAATAAGGTGTATGCCGACAAGGCTACATTTGGTACACCGCTTATTATAGCCGGTAACACTTACACAACGGGTGTAGGCACACATGCTCCTTCAAAATTTGTGGTGAAGGTGAATGGTGCCAAAAGTTTTCACGCTATTTTCGGTATTGATGCAGCAGCACCTAATCAGGCTAAGCACGGTATCGTTGACTACACTGTCACTACTTACAACAGCAGCAAGCAGGCTACGACTGTAAAGAGTGGCACTATCATGGTCAACGACGCTGCTGGCACAACGATTGACGTTGACCTTACTGGCGCAGTGTATCTTATTCTCAACTTCGACAAGGGCGAAGAGGCATGGGGCGACCACGTGGATCTCGGCGACGCTTACTTCAAGTACGCTGGCACAGCTCCGCAGCTCATCAACGAGACTGATATGTGGCAGGGAGGTTCTAACGTAGTCACTATCCCCGACGCTCCTTTAGGTCAGGAATACATCCGTCTGTCTTCTCTCGAAATAGAAAAGACAAAGTGCGGTTGGGAGAACCACACTCCGAAGAAGGACAAGAGCATCGACGGCAACAATATCACCGTCGGTGGCAAGGTGTACGAGAGCGGAGTGGGCACACACGGACCGTCGCAGATTATCATCAAGCTAAACGGATCGGTAACCGACTTCTACACTGTGCTCGGCGTTGACGACGAGGTGAAGGAGGCTGGCAACTTCGATTATCATGTTTACGTAAAGGCTGAAGGTGGTGCTACAGAGGATGTGGCCAAGGGCACTATCAACCGCTTCTCTAACCAGTCGGTAGACATACACGCTGACAACCTCAGCGGTTGGAAGTATCTCTATCTTGAGACATCAAACGGCACTGACGGCACTAACACCTGCGACCACGTTGACTGGGCTAACGCTTACCTCGTGTTCCAGGATCAGAACTCTACACGTCCGTGCATCGTGAGCGCAGAGGAGCTCACCACAAAGCTCGCATGTGCTACAACTGTGTTCACACAGCCAAACGTGCGCTTCATGCAGAAGGTTCGCTCTACCGTTACTGGCGCTCAGCTCTCTGTAAGCAATCTGCCTGCAGGTCTTACATGGAACGCTGCCCGCAATATTGTAGAGGGCGTAGTTGCCGAAGAAGGTGTTTACACTTATCAGATTAACGTCACGGTAGACGGCGAGACAACATCAGAGGACGTAACGCTCACCGTATCAAGCTCTCTGCAGCACCCCGTGCCGTTCATGGGCTGGCTCTCTTGGAACTCGGTTCAGGGCAACATCTCACAGAAAATCATTGAGCAGGCTGTAGAACTCTTCCAGAACAAGGGTCTGTACGAGTGCGGTTGGAACCACATCATGATGGACGACCTCTGGCAGGGCACACGCAAGGCTGACGGCACACCGCAGCCTAACGCATCACGCTTCCCGAACGGTCTGAAGACTGTTGCCGACTATGTTCACAAGAACGGCATGAAGTTCGGTCTTTATACCGACGCTGCTGACAGAACATGTGCTGGCGCTTTCGGTTCGTACGGCTACGAGACAATCGACGCCAAGACATACGCCGAGTGGGGCGTTGACGTTGTGAAGTGCGACTACTGCTATGCGCCGGACGACGTAGAGACAGCCAAGAAGCGCTACAAGGCTCTTGCTGACGCTTTCGCTGCTGCTGGCAACAACACTATGCTCTACATCTGCGAGTGGGGCGTGCGCGAACCGTGGAAATGGGGTGCTGAGGTAGGCGGACGCTGCTGGCGCATCTCGCAGGACGTACGCGACTGCTGGACTGGTTCGGGCAGCGGTGTGGGCGTCGTACAGAGCATCGAGGCTATGAAGAACCTCTCTGCTTATCAGGGCGTGAACCGCTTCAACGATTCGGATATGCTTTGCACCGGTCTGCACGCTACGGGTAAGTCGTCTAACGACCTCTGCGGTGGCACTGGCGCTGGTATGACCGACGACGAATATGCTACACAGTTTGCTCTCTGGTGTATGTGGTCTTCGCCAATGGCTCTGTCGTTCGACCCGAGCAAGAACACTCTCACCGATGCCGACTTCAAGCTGCTGCGCAACAAGGAGCTTATCGCTCTCAACCAGGACCGCATGGGACAGCAGGGCGACCTCATCTCAGAAACTGACAACCTCGTTGTCTTCGCAAAGGACTGTGAGAACGGCGACGTGGCTCTCTCTGTAACCAACATGTCAAGCTCTGAGAAGCAGGCTACATTCGACTTCACAGCTATTCCGGCTCTCGACCCGACAAAGACTTACACCGTTCGCGACGTGATGGAGAACGCGGAGGCTGGCGAAGCTACGGGTACATTCACAACCGATGTGCGCAAGCATGCTACACGTGTGTTCCGTCTGGCTGAGAAGAAGGTGGTTGACGGCGTAGCTTCTACGGTTGCAGCAAAGGATTTCAGCATTGTTGCTGGCAAGAACTGTGTTAAGATCAGTATGCCGGAGACTGCAGGACTCGCAAAGCGCATCCTCGTGAGCGACTTTGAGGGACGCGTTGTTAGCGGACTCACCACTACTGCCGACAAGGCAAAGGTGGAACTCGCAAAGGGCACATATCTCGTTACTGTAGTATGCAATGCTCAGGCTACAACCGTGAAGGTGCAGATCTAATGCTACACGCATAGAATACCACTTATACATTTATATATAAACCGCCCGGATAGGACAGTCGGAAACGACGCCTATCCGGGCGGTTTTGCTATATGTAACTGTTTCGTAAAGAGGTTGTCAAGACTTTTCAGCACAGCAGAAACACCAGCGTAACACCGTAGGCGTAACTTTGCGGCAGCTAAAAGAAAGTAAAAAGGATGAACAACAGAAAATGTAGTTTGGTGGCAGCGGCGACGCTGCTGATGACTTGCTCCGCAGGGGCTTTCGCCCAGCAGATAAGCGGAACGGTCGTAGACAAGAAGAGCAACGAGACTCTCATCGGAGCCGTGGTGTCGGTAGAGGGCAGCAAGGCAAAGGCTGTGACCGATGCTGACGGCAACTTCGAACTGAACGGACTGAAGAACGGAAAGTACACATTAAATATTAATTATGTAGGATACAAACCGCAGCGCATCGAGGGCGTACGCATCAACGGCGGCAAGGCTGAGGAAAGAATCAGCGTGGCTCTGCAGCCCGACGAGCAGCAGTTGGGCGAGGTGGTGGTGACAGCCGTGGAGCGTCGCAACACCGAGACGGCTATGGTGCAGCTGGCAAAGAACAGTGCGGTCATAGTGAGCAACGTGTCGGCGCAGGAGATAAGCCGCACGCAGGACACGAACGCAGGCGAGGTGGTACGCCGTGTGCCTGGCGTAAGCCTCATCGACGACAAGTTTGTGATGGTGCGCGGTCTCTCGCAGCGTTACAACAACGTATGGGTGAACGGCGGTGCCGTACCCAGTTCGGAAGCCGACTCAAGAGCGTTCTCGTTCGACATAATTCCCAGCCAACAGATAGATAACCTGACAATCGTAAAGTCGCCGTCGGCGGAATATCCTGCCGACTACTCCGGTGGGTTCATCATCGTGAACACGAAGGAGATTCCCGACGCAAACTCGCTAACCTTTTCAGTCGGTGGCAACTGGAACACTGCCACCGCTTTTAAAGACTTCTCTTACTCTAAAGGTTCCGCCACCGACTTCCTTGGCTTCGACAACGGCAAGCGCAGTCTGCAAGGCGGCATAAACGCTCGGCTAAACCCGCTGCAGGGAGCCGACGGCAAGCCCGTGGGCGACAATCTGTACAGCCTGACGGGTAACAAACTGAACAACGACTGGCTCGTGAAGCAGCGTAAACCCGTGGGCGACCTGAAGCTTGCGGCAAGCATGAGCCGCAAATGGAGCCTCAACGGAAACAAGTTGGGCATGCTCGCAGCTGTCAACTACACCAACGAGCAACGCTCGTACACCGACATGCAGAACAACCTCTTCGGCATATACGACGCTACGAACGACCACTCCAACTATCTGCGCCACTCTACCGACGACCAGTACAACACGAACGTGCGTCTCGGCGCAATGCTTAATATGACATTTCTCTCTCGTAACGGTAATCACAAATACCAACTGAAGAACATCTTCAACCAGCTGGCTACGAGCAGATATACCTGGCGCAAAGGCGTCGACGCACAGTCGAACGACGAGAACAGTGCCGAGTACTTCTACCGCAGCCGCACTACTTACAACGGTCAGCTGACGGGAAAGCACACCTTCACCAGCGACGCCCTTGACTGGAGCATCGGGTACGCGTATGCCAACCGTCATCTGCCCGATCGTAGGCGCTATCTTCTCAACGACATACAGACTCCGGGCAAGATAGAGTTGCACACGGGCAACGACATCTCGCGAGAATGGACGCAGCTCGACGAGCACATTGTCTCGTTAGGCGTGAACGACAAGCACAGCTTCAGCTTCGGCTCATGGCAGCCGTCGCTGCAGGTGGGTGGTTACGGTGAGTATCGCACACGTACTTACAACACGCGCGCTTTCTACTACCAGTGGAACCCGTCGATATGCACTCTGCCCTCCGACTTCCAGCAGGGCGACGTGACACGTCTGCTCAGCGACGAGGCGAATATGGGTTACGACCGTCTGTATATGTTCGAGCAGATGCAGATGCGCAACAATTACCGTGCGCACAACCTCATGGGGGCTGGATATGCTGCTGTAGACCTGCCGTTAGGCAAGTTGGGCATACATGCCGGCGTGCGTTTCGAGCATAACGACATGGAACTCATCTCGAACTCTCGCGACACGGAGAAGAGCGAGCATAGCCGCCACTACCGAACGAACGATTTCTTCCCTTCGCTGAACACAACATATAAGTTCAACGAGCGTCACCAGATGCGCTTCTCTTACGGCAGAAGCATCAACCGACCTGAGTTCCGCGAGGTTTCGCCGTCGGTTTACTACGACTTCGACCTTGCGAGCGACGTGCAGGGCAACACCGAACTGCGCAGTTGCTACATAGACAACATCGACTTGCGCTACGAGTTCTACCCGTCGCGAGGCGAATCGATATCTCTCGCTGCGTTCTACAAGCATTTCGACTCGCCTATCGAGTGGACATACACCGTAGCCGGAGGCACCAACCTCGTCTACTCGTACAAGAACGCGCAGAGCGCCAACAACTACGGCTTGGAGCTTGATATACGCAAGAATCTCGGCTTCATCGGACTGCCCGACTTCAGCTGGTCGTTCAACGGAGCGCTCATAAAGAGCCGTGTGGAGTTTGCGAAAGGCTCGAAAGAGGAGAACAGACCTATGCAGGGTCAGTCGCCTTATCTCGTGAACACGGGCTTCTTCTACAAGAACGCCAAGCAGCAGCTCGACATCGCCCTACTCTACAACCGCATCGGCAAGCGCATCATCGGCGTAGGACGCAGCGAAGGCTCGGCGGCGAGCGACGACAACGCCCGCGTGCCGCACAGCTACGAGATGCCGCGCAACACTATCGACCTCTCGGTGAGCAAGAAGTGGGGCGAGCATTGGGAACTGAAGCTAAGTGTGCGCGACCTGCTTGCGGAGCGTGTCTACTACAAGCAGTTTGCCAACGTGAAGTATGCCGACGGCAGAAAGGCAGAGAAGGAGGAAGTGGCACGTTGCTACCGACCGGGACGCAACATCGGAATCTCGGTAATTTGTAATTTGTAATTATTAATTATTAATTGGTGGATGAGGATTATTAATTGGTGATATACAATAATATTAGAAACAAGTTTATTTAATTCACATATTATGAACAAGAAGTATCTTTTAGGATGCCTCAGCATCCTCGCAGCAGCCGCAACTCTCGGCAGCTGCACCGACGACAACAATGAAGGCAACACAACTACGGGCTACGTCTGGACCACAGACGGCGGACTGAAGGCTTGCAACCACTTGCTCTTCGACGAGCAGGGCAAGGATGATGCTCAGGGAACGGTGATCGGCAACGGCGATCAGGAGTTTGTCTTCAACGGCAAGCAAACACTTAAGAAAGGCACTTACACGCTGAAAGGCTGGGTGTATATAGCTTCGGGCGCAGAGCTCACCATCGAGCCGGGCACCGTCATCAAGGGTGACAAGACAACGAAGGCGGCTCTCATAGCTGAGCGCGGCGGCAAGCTCATCGCTCAGGGTACAGCTTCCGACCCTATCGTCTTCACATCTGCACAGCCGGCAGGCAGCCGTCGTCCTGGCGACTGGGGCGGCATCATCCTCTGCGGAAAGGCTAAGAACAACCAGAACGAGATGCAGATAGAGGGCGGTCCGCGCACAAGACATGGTGGCGAGGACGACGGCGACAACTCTGGCGTTCTGAGCTATGCCCGTATCGAGTTCGCAGGCTATCCGTTCAAGGCCGACCAGGAAATTAACGGCTTGACGCTCGGATCGGTAGGCTCGGGCACAAAGATTGACCACGTGCAGGTGTCTTACTCTAACGACGATTCGTTCGAGTGGTTCGGCGGTGCTGTCAACTGCAAGTATCTCGTTGCATACAAGGGTTGGGACGACGACTTCGACACAGACAACGGCTACTCGGGCAAGGTGCAGTTCGGTCTGTCGGTACGCGACCCGCGTCTTGCCGACCAGAGCCAGAGCAACGGCTTCGAAAGCGACAACTGTGCCGACGGTGCAAAGGTTCCGCCTTACACAACGGCTACATTCTCTAACATCACGTTCGTTGGTCCAAAGGCTGCTTCCGACTTCCTCAACGACAAGTCGTACATCACCGGCGGCGACTACTTCCCGAACAACGGATCGGGTCTCGGCAAGTTCCAGTCGGCTATGCAGATTCGCCGTTCTTCTCGTCTCAACTGCGTGAACTCTGTGGCTACCGATTGGCCTATCGGTCTTATCATCGACGGTGAGAAGGGCAACACCGTAGAACAGGCTAACGCCGGCATACTGAACCTGAAAAACATATACTTTGCCAACATGGACGTTGTAGGAACAGATGCCAACAAGTGCTACGAGGACAAGGAGTACGACTTCAAGACAAAGTCGGTGAAGGCAGACAGCGAGATGTCGTTCTCACACCGGTTCTTCGCTCAGCAGGAGGGAAATAAGTACTTCGCCGACAAGGCGGAGCTGATGCTCACCGATGGTAAGGGTGTAGGTGTTCCGTTCATGCCGCAGGCTGGCAGCAAGTTGTTTGGTGCACAGAACTTCGCAGGACTCGACTCTTGGTTCGAGCCTGTGACATACATCGGAGCGTTCAATGCTGGTGACGACTGGCTCGACGGTTGGACAAACTTCGACCCGCAGAACGCTAACTACTAAAAGAGTTTTGAATTTTGAATTAAGAATTCGCCACTGACAAATCTCAACTCCAAATTCATAAATTCAAAATGCGCAAAGCGCATAATTCTTGCTTTGGCAAGCGGCAAAGCCGAGCGCAAAATTCAAAATTCGCAATATAAACACAAAGAAGACCGGGCGACGTGACGATTCACGCGCTCGGTCCTTTCATTTTCTTATTGTTTTATTCAAACACACCGCAAAGGTATAGAAAACTTTTGTAACCTTTCAAATAAATCCGCATAACGAACCGAAATATTCAGCGCATTTGTAGTTTTATTCAGCGAATAAGTATCGGTTTGTAACAAAACTGAATATTATTACAACAACTTACGCTCAAACCGATTATTCTTTATAATTTTGCAGACTAATATAGGAGGGTATGGCATCTTGCCATACCCACGCAGCCTTTAAGCTGTCATTATATAGCAGTGCGAGGGTGCGTGGGTAGGGCAAGATGTATTACCCTCCTAATACTAAAGAAGGGTGCGTGGGTAGGGCAAGATGCCCTACCCTCCTAATAAAACAAAGATGAACAATAAGGAATATATAGAGAGGGGACGCTTTGCGCCGTCGCCGACGGGACGTATGCATCTGGGCAATGTGTTCAGTGCGTTGCTGTCGTGGCTTTCGATAAAGGCGCAGGGTGGCAAATGGGTGCTGCGCATTGAGGATATTGATCCGCAGCGGTCGCGTATGGAGTATGCCGATTTGATTATGGGCGACCTCGAATGGCTCGGACTGACGTGGGACGAGGGCCCGTTCTATCAGAGCGAGCGTGGCGAGATATACGAGGCGGAGCTGCAGAAACTTGCTGACCGTGGTATGACGTATCCGTGCTATTGCACGCGTGCGGACATATTGGCTACGCAGGCTCCGCACGAAAGCGACGGGCGCGTGGTGTATAAGGGGACCTGCCGCAATCTGAAGCCGGGGACGCATAGCGGACCGGCGGCTGTACGTATGCGTGTGCCGGAGGAGGGCGAGGGCATCGTGTCGTTCGTCGACGGACACTACGGCGAGCAGACCGTAGACCTGACGACGCAATGCGGCGACTTCATCGTGCGACGCAAGGACGGGGCGTGGGCTTACCAGCTGGCGGTGGTGGTGGACGATGCGCTGATGGGCATCACGGAGGTAGTGCGCGGTCGCGACTTGCTGCTCTCGTCGCCGCAACAGATTTATCTGGCAAAGGAATTGGGATTTGCTCCACCGCGCTTCACTCATCTGCCGCTGCTCTGCAACACCGAGGGGCAGAGACTGTCGAAGCGCGACCGCAGTCTCGACATGGAGGCTTTACGATCGCGCTTCGAAGCTGAAGAGATAATAGGTATGCTGGCTTACAAAGCCGGTCTGCAGGAGTCGCCCGAAAGGGTGACGGCTGAAGAACTGGTGGCAGGGTTCGACTGGAAGAAGATCGGCTGCGAAGATATTATCTTAGTTGAGAATTAAAGCTTAACCTTCACGATCAGTTTGCGAATCTTTCCCTCGCCAATCACCGGTGCGTGTGGGTCTTCGGGCCACACGATGAGGAACTCGCCCGGATGCATCTTCACGTAAGCAGAAGCCGGCTCTGCATAGAGAGCGCAGTCGGCTTCGGCATCGTAGGGCTTCGTCTCGTTCGTGCAGTCCTCGATAGCTTTCCAACCGATGGTCTCCTCGCCTTCGAGGAGGATGTGGATGTCGATATACTGACGGTGCACCTCAAGCACTTGCTTGTCGGCTGCTACGCACTCGGGGTTGACGTTGTTGATGAAGAGGTCGTTGCCCTGCAACTCTATGCGTCCGCAAGGAGTATTGAGCAAGTCGTGCGACTTCACGTAGTCGAACACGGTCTTGAACAACGGGTGTAGCGACTCTACGCGACCGCTGTGCTGAAGATTTGAAAGTACCATATTTTTTAGTTGTTAAACAATATTATGCTTGGTTGGTGCACTTCTTAGGGGGTGCAGCAGTCTCTGCTGCACCAACCGAGCCGTTGGTGTTGTTCTTAGGGGCACATTGAGGGCTTAGGGCTGCGTGGGTATGGCAGGGATGCCATACCCTCCTAAGCGGAGACAAGTGCACCCCTACAGTTTGTTGATATCAACCGACACGCCAACCTGGAATGTTATGCCGTCTGTGAGCGGCGAATTGAGGTAGTAGTGCTTCGGACGATAGTTGAAGAGGTTGTCAAGGGCGGTGGTTATGCTCACCGCCTTGCCTACACGCTGCGTGAGCGAGAGTTTCCAGAGGGTGTAGGCAGGATACTTCACACGCACCGTGCCCTCGTTCACGTCGTAGTAGTTCTTGAACTCCACGTTCTCCGTACCAGAAAGCAGGCGTCCGTTGAGCGAAGCGTATATGCCGTAGCGCTTCGTGAACTGATGGTCGTAGTCGACGTTGGCGTTCAGAGCATGGGCTCGTGCCGGTATGTACTGGTTGTTAATGGTGTTGCCGTCCTTGTCCTTCGGCAGGCGCTCCTTGGTGTGAGCGTAGCTGAGTCGTGCCGAGATGCCGTTCTGCCAGCGTGCCTGCATGCTAACGTCTGCGCCGAACACTCTGTAGTTGGCGAGGTTGGTATAGGGCAGATAGGGCAGCTTGTCTTCTATCGACTTGAAATAGGGCGCCGATGTAGAGATCTTGTTTATTACATTATTGTAATATGCCGACACGGCAAGGCTGCAGTTGGCGCGTGAGTATTCGGCAGAGAGCGTGAAGTTGTGGCTCTTTTCGGCTTTCAGATTCTCGTTGCCCTCGACAATCCAGATGCCAGCCATGTCGAAGTTGTAATAGCGTTCCTTCAGCGACGGCGCACGGAAGCCCATGCCGTAACCTGCACGCAGCACGAGGCGGTGGTTGGGCTTATAGCGGAGGTTGAGTTTTGGCGTAAGCTGCGAGTTCGACTGATCGGAGAAATAGTCGTAGCGCACGGCAGCCACGGCTTCGAGTTTGTCGGTGATATTCCAGTCGTACTGCGCGAACACGTCGTAGCAGTCCTGCTCGCGTGCTGCGCCGGCGAGATAAGTGTTAAAGAGATAGTCGTGCATATAGTCGGCACCGACGGTGAGCATCGCTGTCTCGCCGAACGAGTGGTTGTAGAGCAGTCGGAAGGTGTTCTGCACGTTGCTGTAGTCGCGTATGTCGAGGTGGCGCAGCTGTTGATAGTCCGACTTGTCGTACTGGTCGAAAGCATAGCTCGCCTGCAGGTTGTCGTCCTTGGTAATCAGCCAGTCGAGACGCAGACCGCCAGAGAAGTCACGATAGCGTTCGGGCAGGTTCACGGTGCGCGTTGTCTCGCGGAAGAAGTAGCCGGCACGTGCTCCGAGGCTCAGTCGGTCGGAGGGTCGCCATGTCAGTTTGTCCTTGAAGTCGACGGTGCGCTCGCCGTAGATGGTGGAGATGACACGTGTCACGGGGGTGGCGGCACTCGTCACGTTGTAGTTGTCCTTGTTGTGATAGTTAGCACTGAACGCATTTCTCCAGTGCTTCGAGCTGAGTCCGAACACGCCACCGTAGCGTTGGTCGTTGTGCTTGGCGTAGCGTGCGTTCAGGTTCAGGGTCCACGGCTCGGTGGCGTTCTTTGTGATGATGTTCACCACTCCACCAGCTGCACTGCTGCCGTACAACGCCGACGATGCGCCTTTCACTATCTCGATACGCTCCACGCCAGCCATAAGCAGACGCGAGAAGTCGACATCGTCCATCGACTCGCCTGCGAGACGCTCGCCGTCTACGAGGAAGAGGATGCCCTGTCCGCCGAATCCGGCGAAGTTGAGGTGGGTCTTCTGGTTCATCGAGTAGGAGAACTCCACGCCGGGCAACTCCTGCTGCAGCAAATCCTGCACGTTCGTGGCATCGGTGCGGGCTATGTCGCGCGACGTGATGACACGTGTCTGTATAGGTGTATCCTTCAGGAACTTCGGTGTGCGTGTGCCGGTCACCACCACTTCCTCCAGTTCGTAATGGCGGAAGATGGAGTCGAGCTGCGTCGAGTTCTGGGCCTGCCTGCGACATCGCCGCTTGCGCGGTTGCGAGAAGAGCGAGCGGAAGTATTATGTTTTTTATCATTTATCTTTTTGTATTTTTAATTATAGGAGGGTATGGCATCTTGCCATACCCACGCAGTCTTGTGAGTTTCCCACAGATTTCACAGACAGTGGGATGCGTTTTTTCTCCCACAGATTTCACAGATCTGCACAGATGTCAGGATGCGTTTGTTCTCCCACGGATGTCACAGATCAGCACAGATATTAGGGTGCGCTGTTATCCCACGGAATGCACTCTTGCTGTGGGAGGATGCAGTGACTGTTTGGTTGGTGCAGTGGAGACCACTGCACCCCCTGGGAGGGTGCGTGGGTATGGCAGGGATGCCATACCCTCCTATACAAATCTCAACACCCTAACACCTCACCATCTCACCACCACAACTCCTTAATACGGATACTTATAGTTAATGGTCAGGAAGCACTTTTTGCCTTCTGGCGAGATGAAGTCGGCGAGCTGCAGAGCGGCGTAGGTGCCGTCGGCAAGTCGCAGGATGAAGACATGCTTGTTGGGGATGTAGTCGGGCGGCACGTTGAACTTGAACTCAAGCCATGACGAGAGCACCTTATTAATATTGATGCCCTGCGACGGCACGAGGCTAAGCAGCATCTGTTCCTTACTGCTCCATACTTCGTTCTCGCTCCACTCGTCGGCGGTGAACTCCTTGTTGGCGAATTCGGCACTCGACTCGGGCAGCTGGTCGAAGGAGGTGTACTGCGTCTCGTAGACAGCACCGCCGTTTGTACGCACGTTGTTGCGGTGCACGGCGAAGCTCCACTCCTCGGGGTCTTGCTGCGCATCGGTCTCGGTGAACTGGCGGAACTCGTTGTTCTGTATGCCTGCGCCCCAAACGTCGAACCAGTACAGATACTGACCCGAACGTCCGTCCCCCTCGCTGCCCTCGCTGAGCGTGAAGGGTATCGGGTGCTTCTCGAACTCGCTCTGAGCCTTAAGCAGAGCGTCCTCGTCGCCCTCCTCTGCAAGTCGCTGCAGGCGTGGCAGAGAGACATAATACCAGTCGGTCCAGCTCGTTGCGTCGATAACAAGCTGTCCTTTCGCCGGCACAACCGGCTTCGGCTGGTCGTATATATCATCAAAAATGCCGTTGCAGGCTGTGAGCATGTGTATGCTCACAGTTGCAACAGCAAGTAAAATGGCTTTTTTAATCATTATACTATTTTCTCAAATACTTCTTACCGTTGACAATAACAATGCCTTTATAGTTGTTGTCCACACGCTGACCTGCAAGGTTGTACTGCTGAGATGGTGTGGTGTTGAGATTGTGAGACGGCGTTGTGGTGATGTCGTTGATTGAGGTTGTTGCACCACTGAACACCGACACGATGCCGAATGGCATTGCGCCCATCTGGAAGGTGTTTACGATAGAGCTGACGTTGCTGCCTTCGTGCTTCACGAGGATGTTGTTATCCTTGTCTGCTGCGAACTCGTAGTCCTTGTCCATTATTGTCTTGCCACCCTTAACGGCTGTGAAGTGGAACAAAAGGCCGTCGTTCTTATAGTCGCGGTAGTAGCCACCCTGAGCCTCGTCGTAAACGAGTCCCTTCACGGTGTACGAACCGAGTGTGAGGTCGCCCATAACGGTGTTTGCGAGCGAATAGGAAGGAACAGTAACGTCGAGCTTGTCTGTTCCGCCGTCCTTGTATCGGCGCAGCTCGTATGTTACGTTGTCGTTGTTGTATGTGAATTGGCCGCCTACTGTAACGACGATGGGGTTAGACACCGCCTTTACGTAGTAGCCTTTCACGGTGTATGTCATAGGCATCGGCATGCTGCCGTACAGGAACACAACAGTAAGCGAGAGCGAGTTGTCTGCCATGTTGTATGTGCCTGAAAGCGATGTGCCGGTGATGTTCTTCTCGGCTCCGTCCACTTTCACCTTTGTGCTGAAAGTCTGGTCGGCAAACGTAACGACATGGTTTTCGCCCAACGTGAATTTAGCACCGCTGATGGTGAACGATGGGATTGTCTTCATACCCTTCATGGCAGGCAGAGTGATGTTGCCCGACTCCATGCCGTTCATTGCGAACAAGATTGTATCACTGGGGTTATCGTTGCTCATTGTTGAGACTGTCATATTCGATGCACCAACGAACTTCATCGGTCCGTGCATTTGTGCCATGATTGTTGTTGCTGTGAGAACAGCGAACAAGAGAGTAAAAATTCTTTTCATAAAAAGAGTTGTGTTTTTATTGTTTATATTATTTGTTTATTGGTGCAGCATAGGGGGTGCAGCAGTCTCTGCTGCACCAACCGAGCTATTGGTATTGTTCTTAGGGGGTGCAGCAGTCTCTGCTGCACCAACCGAGCTATTGGTGCAATTCTTGCTTGGTTGGCGCACTTGAGACAAGTGCACCCCCTATGGACACTACGAAGATGGCGAGCACTGCGCTCATCTCCACCACATGATTCATGGGGTCGACCCATATCTCCTTGAAGAGTCCGTTGCGTGCAACCACCTCCACGAAAGTCCAGAACACGATAACCGTGGCGTAAGCCATGCGCAGGTTGCGTCCCCACTGCTTTATGTAGAGCTGCTTCTTGAACATCAGCACCGAACCGAAGAGGCAAATGGCTGCAATGACGTAGGTCACGGGGTGATGATCGCCAAGGAATACGGGGTCGTAGCAGAACATAAGCAGCATATAGAGTCCCCACATCATGATGTTCCACTCCATGAACATCACTATGCTCGGATGATACGCCATAGGTCGCAACTCCACCTTTTCGTTTATTCCGCAATGTCGCTGTACCCAGCGGATGAACAGACAGCCGGTGCGGGTGCAGAAGGTGTACATCACTACGAACATCATCCACATGCCGAACGTGGCGGGCATGATGAGATATTCTGGACGCGAGCCGCGCAGCTCTTTAAGGTCGGCACGCGAGAACTCTTCGAGTGGCGTTCCGTCTATCGTGAACGTATGGTTTACGCCGACACCGTTGACATATTCGGTCATGGTCTGCACAACGCCGTTGCCCACAAGGTCGCAGTGAACGCCGAAGCGCTGCGCAAAGTAAGCAAACAAAAACTCCACCCAACCTGTCCAAAAGAGCAAGGCTCCGGCGAGTCCGAAGCAGGTCTGGCGTGTGTCACCTTTCACGAACACACCGGCTATGGTGATTACGAGTCCTACGAAGCCCATCAAGAACGCCGAATAGTGAAGCGTTGTCGGCTCGAGGAAGTGCTCCATCAGAATCATAAGTGCGTGCCCTAACGGCATCATAAGAAGTACTATAAGCAACGACCCGATGGTCTTGCCAAGATATTTCTTTTTCATTGTCGTTGAGTATTTTTATTTTACGGTTGCAAAATTAAGCATAATCAGCGAATTATGAAATACCTATTTTTAATGATTTTGCCTAACAGACTGTAAAATACGTAAAAAAACGCCACGCAGGAAGAAGTTGTTTTAATGATTTTCTATAACTTTGCACTCATCAAGAACGATGCAACACATCTACAATACGATGTGTTACGTATATTATTAATTATAATAAAGTGAAAGACATGAAAAAGATTAGAGCAGCCGTAGTGGGATACGGCAACATCGGACATTATGCAATTCAGGCGCTTGAAGCTGCCGACGACTTTGAGATTGCAGGTGTAGTGCGCCGTCACGGTGCCGAGAACAAGCCTGCCGAACTGGCACAGTACGAGGTGGTGAAGGACATCCGCGAGCTGAAAGACGTGGACGTAGCTATCCTTGCTACTCCGACACGCTCGTGCGAGGAGTACGCAAAGCAGATCTCAGCACTCGGCATCAACACCGTTGACAGCTTCGACATACATACTTCTATCGTCGACTACCGTCGCACTCTCTCTGAGGAGTGCAAGAAGAACGGTACGGTGAGCATCATCGCTGCTGGTTGGGACCCGGGTTCCGACTCTATCGTGCGCACTCTGATGCAGAGCCTCGCACCAAAGGGCCTCAGCTACACCAACTTCGGACCAGGTATGTCGATGGGCCACAGCGTATGCGTGCGCTCCAAGGAGGGCGTGAAGGATGCTCTGTCTATGACTATACCGAAGGGCGAGGGTTTGCACCGCCGCATGGTGTACGTAGAACTTGAGGAGGGAGCGAAGCTCGAAGACGTTACGGCGGCTATCAAGGCAGACCCCTACTTCGCCAACGACGAGACTCACGTGTTCGCCGTACCATCGGTTGACGCCGTTCGCGATATGGGCCACGGCGTGCATCTCACACGCAAAGGCGTAAGCGGCAAGACTCAGAACCAGCGCATGGAGTTCAGCATGAGCATCAACAACCCTGCACTCACCGGTCAGGTGCTCGTGAACGTGGCTCGCGCTTCAATGCGTCAGCAGCCGGGCTGCTACACTATGGTCGAGATTCCGGTTATAGACATGCTCGCCGGCGAGCGTGAGGACCTTATCGCTCACCTCGTATAGACGCAATGCAGAACAAACGCGTACTGATTGCCCACCTCGCCATCCTCTCCGCCTGCGCCATCTGGGGTCTCATGGCTCCTATCGGCAAGGACGCGATGCTCAGCGGGGTGGACAATCTGAACATGGTCTATCTGCGTGCCTTGGGCGGAGCGGTGTTCTTCTGGATAACATCGCTCTTCACCAAGCACGAGCACGTGCCGCTCAAGGACATCTTCGTGCTGTGCGGAGCCGGCGTGTTCGGACTCGTGTGCAACCAGTGTTGCTTCACCATCGGCCTGAGCATCACCACCCCGTCCAACGCCGCCATCGTAACCACATCGCTGCCTATCTTCGCAATGATATTCGCAGCGCTCATTCTGAAGGAACCCATCACGGGGCGCAAAGCGTTAGGCGTGGGCGTAGGCTGCTCGGGTGCCGTCATCCTAATAGCCAGCACCGCCGTAGCCAACGACTCGCGCATCGGCGACATACGCGGCGACCTGCTGTGCGTGGCTGCGCAGATGTCGTTTGCGCTCTACCTCTCGCTCTATCGCAGCATTCTGAAACGCTACAGTCCGATAACCATGAGCAAGTGGATGTTCACGTGGGCTACGATTCTGCTCACGCCGTTCCTCGGCTCGCACGCCGCGTCTACCGACTGGCAGGCTGTCAGCCTCAAGACATGGCTCGAAACAGGCTTCGTGGTATTCTTCGGCACCTACATCGCCTACCTGTGTATGCAGACGGCGCAACGCACGCTGCGCCCCACCGTGGTGAGCATCTACAACTATATGCAGCCCGTGGTGGCGGTATCGGTGAGCATCGCCTGCGGCATGTGCCTCTTCACGTGGAAGCAAGCCGTGGCTGTAGTGCTTGTCTTCAGCGGCGTATGGCTCGTAATCAAGTCAAAATCGCGAAGGGATATGGAGTTGAAGCAAAGCTAAAACCATCCGCGTCGGTCGATACGAGCATCCGCGCCGACCGATACGGACATCTGCGCCGACCGATACGGACAATTGCACCAAATCAATTTTCTGATTTACTTGCCCTCTCAATATCCCTTGTTTCTTCTTTGGCATCTGTCACAGCCATTTTGATGACCATGCCAATAAAACCAACGACAGCTAATCCTATTACTCCTAAAATTATTTTCCACCACATTGCTTTTCTAATTTTAAGATGTCTATGATGTTCTGTATATTCACAAATAATGAGCCTATCACTTGAACTTAGCACCGATAAACTGTGGCACCTTCCACAACATCTTCTCCAACTTTGTCAATGTAGGATTCATGCCGTGCGACTGATACATTCTGATATCCTCCTTCCACATCTGCTTCCTTCGAGCGGAGTCCGTACTCAGTCCGCCCATGCGCATTCTCACGATATATTCATGCAGATAAGTGACGCTCAACTCGCCGCCAAGCAGATAGCGGAAGAGGAAGTCCGAGTCGGCGGCTATCTTATAGCTCTCGTTATACAGCCCCTTACGCTCTATGGCGCTGCGCTTGATATAGCAAGTGGGATGGAGCGGCAACCAACCGTGACGAACTTTCCACAGACGATAGTCGCCACCAATCCAGTTGCGCACCACCTTATCCGTATTCTCGGCATTCACAAACAATCCGTCACCATACAGAAAATCGGCATGAGTCTCCTCAAACCGCTTCACTATATTGGATACAGTCTGAGGAGAATACAGAAAGTCGTCCGAATGTACCAAACCGATGACATCGCCGGTAGCAGCCCGGATGCCCTTGTTGATAGCCTCGTACATGCCATGGTCAGGCTCTGAGATTATCTTACTTATCCTGTCCTTATACTCATTGATGATTGAGAGCGAACCGTCCTTAGAAGCACCATCCACCACGATATACTCAATGTCAGGATAGTCCTGAGCCAACACACTCTCTATACAACCGCGTATTGTCTTCTCACGGTTGTAGCAACTTGTTATTATTGTTACTTTCATAAACCATTTCGATAAAGTGCCTGTGTATGTAAAAAAATTAGAGATGATTTTTATGAGTAATGGCTCTGTAACCTTTCATCCAAGGCCAAGCCAACATTTCCATAGGATTGATAGGGAAAAAGCGAATAAGATTATACAAGAACAAGCCATAGTAACGTAAGAAATATGCCTTTCCTGTTCCTAAATTCATAGAATGCCCAAAATTGCCGCATTTTTCCACCCACGATAATAACCTTTCCGACATCTTCCTTACATCCATTGCATTAATGTCGAGATTCCTCTCTGTGAAGATCTTACCATCCATTCCTAAATATTCCACATTGACATGTGCCAAAATCAAGAACATCTGCCTTAGGTGCAACTGGTCAAGATAGCCAAGCAACCGTTCCCAATCAAGAGATGAGACTTTTTCCGTCAACACAACTTGCCAGTCGATGATCTGCCTAAGTCCCAATCCCGCTGTGATAACATGGTTGAAAGCATGAGTAGTGAGAAGGAGCATATTCAGTTCATCGGGAAGCACACATACATCATATCCGCCAATCTTTACAAAAGTATTGTTTTGAGAGGAATCAAATTCATCGGCAGTTATCCGTTTCAATCGCTCATAATATGGTATATATTGTAGTTTCTGAATTGCAAAATGTACCTCTACCACAAGTTTTCCTTTACGATAAGTAGAATGAAGCATAGTCTTATCTGTCAGTTTACAGCCCCATTTTACTAACAATTCATTTACACGTTCAAAATCATGTGGCACAACATATACATCTATATCACCAGACCTCCGATGTAATGGATGCGGATAAAAAAACGCACATGTCTGCCCCTTCATAATAGCATACCTAATCTTATTATCATCTAACTTACGGGCCAAGGTTGCAACTTGTATATCCATCCATTGATTATACTTTTCTAAAGTCATAAGACTTCCAATTCGCTTAAGTCTTAGGTTGTCATCGTTAGGAAGCAACAATCCGCTTAAGTCAAACAACACTCCATCAACAGCTTGCTTTCTTGCAACCTCAAAAAGTTTTTCAAAATATACATCGCCTTGAGGCAGTTGTCCATGCAACACGCATTTGAGCGCAGACAAAAGTTCTAAGAACTCATTACTTAGTTTCATTTTCAACGCCGTATTCAACATTAAGGCTGTTATTATACACATTGATCATTTCCTGTGCCATAACATTTGCCGAATATTTTTCCTCTATCAGTCTTCTTCCATTACGTCCCATTTCCTCCAACTTTTCTGTAGGAAGGGATAAAAAATGCCGAAGCGTCTCCACCAGCGACTCCGTGCCAATCTCTATCCATGCACCAGCCTCAGAACTGTTAAGGTCGCTCCATGGCGTGCCCACGGTAGTGATGACAGGCGTGCCCGAAGCCAGCGATTCAGCGATTGCCAGACCGAAGTTTTCAGAGTGTGTAGGCAGCACGAAGAAGTCGGAAGTCTGGAACAGTCGCCATTTCTCGTCACCATACACGCCGCCGACAAACTGCACAATGTCCTGCAGACCATTATCGGCAATCATCCTCTTCATCTCAGCCACATAGTCGGCATCGCCCTCACCAGCCACCAATATCTTGTAACCCTGAAGTTCTGAGCGCAATGCCGCTGCCGCCTCAATGAGGAAGTTGATGCCCTTCTTCACATGCACACGTGACAGGAACAGTATCTGTCGTGTCTTCTTCCACGACCTCTTCATTTCTATGCCGTCAGCATCAATACCAAGTCTTACCACCTTGATGTTAGAGTTATATCCCAGCTTCAAGAGGTTATCGCGTTCACTCTCCGCCGTAGCCTGAACACAGTCAGCCCTTTGCACCGCCGCCTTCTGATACAGCCACAGCGCAGGCATCTTCCGCGTCCAGTAGTGTCGCTTTATGATCCAAGGCTCCAGCATGCCATGCGGCGTCAGCACCACCTTATATCCCCGCTTCTGAGCAATACGCTGCACGGCAGCACAATCAGGAACCCAGCAGCAGTTCACATGCACGATGTCTGGTTTTATTTCATCAAGCAAGAAGGCTATCTTCATTTTCCATGAATAAGGAAATGGTCGATATTTAGGTACATAATGCACAATACAGTTTTCCATGGGCAAAGGATTTTCTGTACGTTGTGTAACGATATGAACCTCAGCCATCTTACCTAAAGGTTTCGCTAAAAGCTGCATATATGTAGACGTACCACCTGCTTCACGGTCTATGCATGTTATATAATGAATGACCTTCATATTTAAAATAAGATTTAATTTTTTTTGATAGAACCACAATCGATGCCGTATTCGTCAAGGAAATATTTTCTAAGTTTTTCCCTGTCCTTTCCGCATATCCTATAAGCCTCCATCATTTTTGCATCAGCAAGGTTTCTGTACCATAAGCATTGTAAAAAACAATACAAGAAACCTTCAACCCCATCTAGAAATCCGAGCTTAAAAATGTATCTATATGCAAAGAACCCCCATGCTCTCCAAAAGAGAGGTAATTTACCATAAAAGTTCTTTTTTTGACGTTTTCTCATAGCATGTCGCTCAAGTTTCTTATCAGAATCAGACTCATCATCAAATAGACCTATTTCATTATGAATGAGCATCATGGCCTCTTTGATAGAATGAATATTGTGATTAGCACACCATTTAGTAAGAGTAATAATCTTGTCATCACATATGTCATAGTTCCAATTTAAGATAGAACCATCTCTTACTTCAACGTGCTCATCTATTAATCGTGTTTCAAAATGAGCTTTGCCTAATCGGAAAATTCTAATCATCGCTTTTGGATATGCTCCGCCATGTTTCATCCATCGACGCATAAAATACTCTCGCCGATTTATAGATATTGCATTGACGTCCTTTGAAACAGAGTTTAGATCTTTCATCTTTTCCAATAAAGAGTCTGTAAAATACTCATCAGCATCGAGACGCATCACCCAATCTGTATCAAAAGGCACATTTTCCAATGTCCAATTGAATTTCTTCGCCCAATTGCTATCTGGCAACCATTTATAATAAAAGACCTTGGCTCCCAAACTCTCTGCAATCTCTACAGTCTTATCAGTAGAATATGAATCAATAACATACACTTTAGAAGTCACCTTTAACGCACTGCTAACAGAGCGTTGAATGTGATGTTCTTCCATGAATGTTGGAATGAATATTGATAAATTGTCAACCATTATTTATTGTTTTTCTATATCATTTTTCAATATTGCTACCCCTTCTTCTAAAGAGATTTTTGCTTTCCATCCAAGTAATGAGATATTGTTTGCTATAGGTGCCACAGCATGCATAATGTCTTGCTCAGAATACTTTCTACCTCCCCAGTTTGCATTTATTTTATTATTCCAGACTTTTTCCATAACAGAAGCGACCTCTCTTATAGAATGTCCTTCTCCCGTTCCAAGATGGAATTGATAATAAGATTCTTTGAGACATGAAAGTTTTTCTATTAAGACATAGAAAAAATCGGCCATATCATCCACATGAATGAAATCAAGAATCTGTTCTCCTTTAGTAAAGTCAACAGGTTCTTTTGCATCAAAAGCATCTATCATGTAGTCTATAACCTTCTTATAAGCATTATACCGACCGTAAGGTGAATATACTACAACATTAAGCCAGTTCCATTTAGAAATAGTCTGATAATAACGTATTATAGAACGTTCTGCTGTTTTTGTTGCTGAATATAGATTATTCGGATGATATTCACCATCACAATTCCTAAATTCAGAGAATGTACCTATATTAATAAAATGCTTGCAATTAGTCTGGGATAAAGCCTCAAGCAATAAAGTTGTAAAAGACAAATTGGCATCAAGTAGCTTTCCAATACTATCTTCATCATGACGACCAGTAAAGAAAGCTGCCAAATGCAACGTTACATCAGGATCTTCATTTATAACTTCGTTAACCCAATTAAGAGATGACGTAGATATCACCTTTAAAGATTGGTTGGCAAACATCATCAATGCCTTGTCCTTATTTCGTACCAAAAGCACTATTTCTCTTATGCCTTTCGAAAAAAGAAAAGGTATCAATGTTTTGCCAACAAATCCTGTAGCTCCTGTTATAAGAACCTTCATACGTTGAATTTATAAGAAATTTCTGACAAATCAACCCTTGAAGCCTCAGAGTCGTCATGAACTTCTGGAATTATATCCATCAACATGGATGTACCTTCACCTACTCCTGCAAATGCCATCCAAAGACCAGGCTGAACAGTTAAACGCTGGTAGTTATCTTTGGGTGAAAGAATAATCTCTTCAAATTGTCCTTTCGTCTTGCTTCCTTCTCGATCGTCGTAAACAACAAACTTTACCGCACCTATTGGAACAACGATATTCAATACCATGCGGTTATGACGTTTCCAACCTTTTACCATTCCTTGCTTGATTTCGGAGAAATATGCTTCTCCGAATCCAGCAAATCCTTTGTCGGTACAATGAATGGCATGAAAAATATCACCCTTTGGCACAGCAATGTGTTTCATTGGGTACAACTCTACACCTTCTATCATATCACTTTGTCCAATTTAAGTTCTGATTCTCAGCCTCTTTTGTATAATATTCGATTTGCTTCTTGGTCAAATCGAACATATCAACGTTTTTGCCATCATAAAATGCCTTATACCACTCTGCGATGATATGAACACACTGCTCATAATGCAAAGTAGAGTGCCAATTGAGATATGCAAGAGCCTTATCACAGTTTAGCTTTAAAAGTGTTGCTTCCTTAAAAGGAACATTACCCGTTAGTTTTGAAGCTTTCTCTTTATCCAAGCCCCATTCTTCTGCCAAATCTTGTGTCAACTCGAAAACAGTTTTTGTTTGTTCGGCACGAGGACCGAAATTGTATGCCTCTCCATTTTCCGACTTGTTCTCATACAGGTATTGGCCAAGTGTAAGATAACCGCTCAAAGGCTCCAATACATGTTGCCAAGGACGAGTGGCTTTAGGACAACGAATCTCAACAGTCTCACCCTTAGAGAAAGCCTTCACGCAGTCTACAATAATGCGGTCTTTAGCCCAATCGCCACCACCTATAACATTTCCCGCACGAGCTACACCCATTTTGATGTTAGGCATGTTTTGGATAAATGAATACCAATAGCAACGGATTGCAAGCTCTGCTGCACCCTTTGAACCAGAGTAAACATCCTTTCCGCCTACCTCATCAGTTTCGCGGTAACCCCAAATCCATTCTACGTTGTTATAAGCCTTGTCTGAGGTGATAAGTACGCATGTGCAGTCCCAATCTATATTTCTGATAGCTTCAAGAACTGATGTTGTACCAATCACATTTGTTGTCATTGTGTCAAATGGATCTTTATAAGATGTCAACACCAATGCCTGTGCTGCCAAGTGGAAGATAAAATCGGGTTTTACTTCCTGAACATAAGCATTCATTGTCTCTTTGTCACGAATATCGCCAAACTTATGGTGAATCTTATCGTTAAGATTACATACGTTAAACATACCAGGCTCTGAAGGCACATCAATAGAATAGCCATAAACCTCTGCTCCTAACATGGTAAGCCATGTAGAAAGCCAAGAACCCTTAAAACCAGTATTGCCTGTTATCAATACTTTTTTTCCCTTATAAATGTTGTTAAATGCCATATAAAAATAGTGTTTTAAAAAGTTTTACAAATTAGTTGTGTGAGGAATCTCACGCTCCCATCTTTTCCAAGGAGCAGCATTTGTTGCCAAAAGCTTCTCCAACAAGTTTTTCTCTCGTATGTTGTCCATACATTGCCAAAAGCCCTCATGAACATATGACATCAATTGACCTTCACTTGCTAATCTCTCCAATGGCTCACGTTCAAAAGCTTGTGAGTCGCCATCAATATAGTCAAAAACCTCTGGCTGAAGAACCATATATCCAGCGTTAATAGGTGCACCGTCAATCGCATTTTTCTCTCTAAAGGAGCGTACTGCCATATCTTTTGTTATGTCAAGCACTCCTTTCTCCTGTTTCATTTTTACGGCCGTCAATGTTGCTAATTTGCCATGATTTTTATGAAACTTTAGAAGTTTGTCTATCTCAACGTCACAAACCCCATCACCATAAGTCATGAAAAACGGTTCATTACCAACATACTTTTGAATACGTTTAATACGTCCACCAGTCATGGTGTTATATCCTGTATCAACAACAGTTACTTTCCAAGGTTCCAATTCACTATGATGAACAGTCAACTCATTTTTTCCACTTCGCCAATCGAAGCTTACATCACTATTATGCAAAAAATAGTTGGCAAACCACTCCTTTATATACTCTTGTTTATAACCTGCACAAATAATAAATTCATTGTGCCCATAATAAGAATACTCTTTCATGATATGCCAAAGAATCGGCATACCGCCAATCTCAATCATTGGCTTGGGCTTAAATTGACTTTCCTCGCTGATGCGAGTGCCAAAGCCACCTGCTAAAAGTACTACTTTCATTTTTATAAATTAATTAATAATCCTTTTCTTTATAAATTTTGCTGGATTACCTCCAACAACAGTCCATGGTTCAACGTTTTTATATACAGATGCCGTAGCACCTACAATAGCACCAACTCCGATTTCAACACCCATTCCGACAAATGCCATGCTGGCAATCCACGCTTTTTGACGTATGATGATAGGTGCAGTAACAAGTGATTGGTATGCAGTGTTTATCATACTGATGTCATGGCCTGCTGTACACAGATATGAGTATTGTGAAACAATGGCATCGTCTTCCAAAAGCACTGTGTCTTGATTGTAACAGATTACATTTGGTCCCAAGCAAGCACGATGTCCCATGTGAAGATTCCATGGAGCCCATATCTTAACTGATGCATACACATTAGCATCCCATTCTATATTGGCACCAAACAGCTTTAGTATAGCAATACGCCATTTTCGAAAAATAGGTGTGATGAAAGGGTGGAACAAAAAAGTAGCAGTTACATTCCAAAACGCCCGTTTAATCTTTATGCTATTGGATACATATCCAATAGCATGCCTTTCAATATTCGTCATTGAGAAATTTCTTTATAAACATTCATATATTTCTTAGCTATTTCCTCAGCATCGAAACGCTCACAGTTTTTCTGCCCTCTGTCAATCAATTCTTGGCGTTCTGCCTCAGACATGTTAAGAATCTTTATATAACCATCTCTTATGCTGTCCACATTAAACGGGTCAACCAGAACCGCACCATCAGCTGCCACGTCTTTCATTGGTGAAATGTTAGATGTCAACACGATGCGTCCAACCTTCTGACCTTCTATTATAGGCATGCCAAAACCTTCAAACGTGGAAGGAAAATTCACGATATCGCAGTTTTCATATTCCTTGCGTACTTCATCGTTAGTGATGTTAACAGCGTTAGAATAGTCAATATGGTTTTCTTCTAACAGCTTTCTGTTCTTTTCAGATATTTCGCCTATAATTCGTAGATGACAATTTAATCCCTTCAATGCAACAATGCTTCTCGACAGGTTCTTTCTGTCAACTGTTCCTATGTGCATTATGACAGGTTTGTCATGGTTAAAAGGTTTAGGAGTGTATTTGAAACCACCCAACAGCGGATTTTCTATTATGCAATAGTCTTTTAGATGCACCTCTTTTAATGTTTGTTCTTTAGCAAACTCAGAGATGAAAACCACCTTTGCCGCCCGTTTAAGAGGGTAAATGTAAAGCAGCTTCCATATAAACTTTTTTATCCCATGCAAATCGAAATAGTGCATGATATCATGAACAGTAACCACCGTTCGTTTGCCGTCAAGGAATAGAAGAAGAAAATGGTCGGCACCTGTGATGTGGTTGATGAACCCTTTTTTCTGTTGATGACTAGCACTCATGCCATTTTGAATAATGTCTTTCAAACCTGCATAATTTGACGGCATCTCTGTTTCTACAATATAGTTCGTTCTGTTTATTTCTTTGATTATCGGAATGAACACATTCTCTATTGAATGGCCGCCATTGGGTTTGAAATAATGTATTTTCATATCATCATTCTTTAAATTACATACCCCCCCCACTCGGCTAAAATATTTAGCCTCTTTGTCAATTTCTTTTATCGGTATAGCCGGTACGCCTCCATAAATAAACCACTCTTTGTCATAGTCTTTTGTTAAAACGGCGCCAGCAGCCAATACAGAAAAGGATGGTATGGTAGAGCCTCCAAGAATAATGACACCTGTAGAGACAAAGCAATAGTTACCAATTGTTATCGGATGACTATCTTGTCGTGACTCATGTATATCTATAGAGTGTGTCAGTAATTGTGAATTGTATCCTGCAACAGTTACAAAATCACCAATATGAATAGCATTTGTACAATCGATGTGGTGCTTTTTAGTAATTGCAGATTCTTTTCCAATTATAAGTTCAGATTTTCTATTTAAGTCATGGGAAAATGGTAAAGCACCTGTGTTTGTCGGAAATCCTGTAATCCAGTTCTGACGCCCTATGCTACTGTTCTTTCCTAACACAATCTTGTCTAAATGTATTGCAACATTCAAGTGGCTTATCGTTGCACCAGCCTCCATCTCTAAATATCTTGGATAAACATACGAAAATCCAATATGGGCTGTTGGATCAATTTTATATCCATAAAAAAGTTCCAGTAATTTTCGTCTTATTTTCCACGGCGTAAACATCAACAATATATTTAAAATCTTTTTCATTACAAAGTATATTTTTAAACGTTACATTTTATTCTTTACGGCCGCCAATGTCAGTCCTCCTGCCAATATGCTAAAGCCTAAGTTTGTTGGTATAGCCCATTGTCCTTGTGGTATAGTCAAAAGCATTCCTGCACACAACATCCAAGGAAGCAAATCTTTTCTGTTAACAAGACATCGGTAGCACCTCTTAAATACATTTATAGAGAAGATCAAGCGAACAAAAATGATTGTCCATCCAATGATATAGCCGCACTCACCAACTATACGAGTCCATTCTACCTCACCATTAAATCCAAAAGCATACATATCTCCTCCCATGAGATTCGCGCCAACATTTGTTCCTAGTCCTAAGCCATAACCAAAGAATGGTATATTGAAATTTGTAAAAGCCGCAAATAAGCCACCTGCATATCTGTCTCCTACAACTCCTTCCATTCCTCCCTCAGCCTCATTGGCTGTCTCTAATCGTTCATTAAAGGCAGCTATAGCCTCACCGCCTATACCAAGAGACAGCATCACAGCAATAACAATTATACCTATTATTATAAATTTAAAGAATTTACCTTTTAAGCTGTTTTTTCTTAAAGCCGCAATAAATAAGAAAAACAAGAAAACAATGGTCTGGAAAAAGTTTGTTCTTGATATTGACGTTGGTATGGCAATAAGGTAACAAGCAAGCATAATATATAAGGTTCGTTGTGGTATTTTTAATTCCTTTGGCAATGAACTGTTTTCAACCAAGAAATATAACAAATAACAACCCACTATTGCTTGATAACATACATATCCAGTTGTGAAAGAGAAGGTTCCTGGTGGCCGCATGTATCCCATTGCACCCTGAAAGCCAGCAGAGCCCTCACCGCCGACTCCCATATTTACCCAAGCTGACTGAGGTAATCTAAATTGCATAATTATCAAAATAGTCATAGGAATTGACACATACAATATAAATCTGCCCATTTTCAATAGATCATTTCTACTAAGTAGCTTTGCCATAATAAAAATCATCGGAAAATGGAAGAAATAGATACGCCAACCGAAAATTGCTACAAACAGGTTATGATGTCCTGCCACCAATGTCAGAATAAGAGATATGGTACTTACAAAACACATAACTTTTACATATGTGTTTTTAAGCCACCCTTTTTGCATGGCTATACAATATAACCATATCACAATAGGATCTCGAACCAACAACAATGGTGTCGCCAACTGCGGCAATACCCATTTGCGTATTGCACCTTCAAAAATTAGAAGAAATAAGTATATCCATATTGCCATTCGATACTTTGCGTATGGCTCTCCTGCTGTAAGTTTCTTCAGATTAAGATAATTCTCCATTCAAATATATATTTACAGAATTTGCTAATTCTTTTTCATAACAACTCCACGGACGCTTTGCGGCTGTTTCCATCGCTGCTTTTCCTACATTTTCGAGCTCTGATGGATGTGCTAACAAATTTTCAAGTATCTTTTTGATAGGCTCAGATGTTCCAGCTTCTACCACCCAACCATCTTCGCCATTATGAATGATGTCTGGACCACATGTCCTATTTGTTGTTATCACAGGAGTGCCTTGTGACATCGCTTCTGTTATTACAAGCCCAAAGCCTTCAAACAAAGAAGGAAATATGAAAAGGTCACTTTCAGACATGAGCTTAAGCACCTCATCATGTGGCATTGAAGGAATATAATTGACACAAGACAGTGTTTTTTTTAGTGCTGCGCAGCCTTCAATGTTACCTTGCCCCACAACAGTAAGGTTCACTTTATCTTCCAATCCTCTTACTGCATCAAACAGATATGACAAGCCCTTTCGCTGTGATAAACCTCCGACAAATAGAACGTTAAGTTTTCTTCCTCCCAGTGGTACATATTTCCTGGATTTATTTACTGGTGGAAATCCATAAGGTATAACTTCGATGTCAGCCAATTTATAGGGATAATCTTTCAATGTTTCTTTTGTGAATGAGCTTGCTACATAAATTTTATCGGCGTTACAAAGCTCTGCATCTTTTCGTTTAAGCTTTTCATCGGAGTCATTAAAGCCTCCTAACGTCATTGCCCAATCAGGATTCTTTTCCCTTTCTTCATTTAACAGTCTACGCATGGCACGCCAATAGCCAATAGGTAAATCATAGATATACTTGAGATTATGCTTTTTAGCAGCCTTAACAATCTCTGATGCACAATCTTCGTACAGATAAACGCCTTCAATCTCCTTATGATGTTTATTAACAAATAGTGCAACCTTCCTGTCTAAATCTTGATATACCTTATCAACACAGAACCTTCCGGTCTCATGTTCTATCCAACTGCTTTTGCCTGTTTTGGATGCTACCATTCGCATCAACTCTTTAAAAGGATAGGTGTATGTAATGTTTTGCAATGATTTGTCAAACATTCTACGGCGAAACTCCCTTAAAGGTGAGATGTTCGCAAGTTTGTATAGCCAATTGCCTTCAAAACAAGCGACACAAGTATGGAAGCTATGGAGAATTCCCAATTTATTAAAACCCTCTATTGCCCCACGAGTGTTGGCGTTGCCTGTAGGATGGGCGACCAATATTTTCTTTTTCATTGTTTTCAATATGTATATGAGATGAGTTTTGCTACAATGTTCTTGCAATAGCGCAAGATAACAACTTGTACGCTTTTGTACATGTTATGTTCTTTTCTATCAAGCTGTTCTTTTGTGTACCATTTTACTATCTTCCTGTATCTTAGGTATGGTTTTTTGTATGGATTTACACATTCTTTATACCATGGCTTTACAGGCCCCGTAAAGTGTATTATTTTTGCTTTTGTCCAAAGTTCCTTTATATATTTCTTTTGAGAATCAATGACAAGAGGTGGAAATGCAAAATATCCAACGTGACAATTCCATTTAGGATGAATCCACTTTACCCTACCATGAAGAACAATATTTAATGCATCTTGATCTGGTAATGCAACTTGATTAGAATTCAAATAATCAACAAGCTTATTTTGCAAATTATGAGTTCTCCAATATCTTAGATTCATTAGTAGAACACCACTGTTAAAATATCCGTCTTTCCAATAATCATATCCCAAATAATCTTTAACTATATTATATGACAAAGTCGCATCATGTACAGCTGCAACAGCAGAATCTTCCAAATCAATGTTATACAGTTCTTGAATATCACCATTCACGATTAAATCGCAATCAAGATATAAAGCTTTGTCTATATCAGGTAATAAAGAAGGAGCAAGCAAACGAAGATAGCAAGCTAAGCTGTAAGCACCTGTTTCTGGAAAGTCTGTGAACAAAGACTTTGTAATTTGATAAGTCTTTATCTCTTGACTGTAACTTTTTACGATTTTGACTATTCTATTTATATTGGTTTCTTTACAATCAATCGTAAACAAATATATTGTAATCTGTGCATTTGGATTTGTTTCCAACAAAGAGACAATTGCTTCTGCTGCATGGGGACAGAAATCGTTATTGGTAGCAAAAATTATATTATAATTAGTTACTTCGCATTTCTGTTCTTTTGTTTTCTGATTTTCTTGTACGTTTGTAAGTCCCCCCCCCCAGTAGAGATTCTACAATCAGTTTAGAATGAACGCATTTGCGCTTTTTGAATTCTTTAGCAGGGTTTCCGCTTACAACAGACATCTTTTCGATATCCTTTACAACAACGCTGCCACTGCCTACGACTGCTCCATAACCAATATGTCTGCAACTCGGTAAGACCAATACCTTTGTCGGAATCCATGCATAATCGTCAATAGTTATTCCGTAATATTTGTGTTCCAAATCAGGTGAATCAATATTATGGGATGTGGTAATAATTTCGGTACCATATCCGATAATTACATGACTACCTATGTTTACAGGAGAACGAAAGTCTATATCGTCTGTCTGAATAGATGTACAATCACCGATTGTTACATTCTCATTCATTTTTTTTGCCAGAGCAATTGATAAGATTACATTCTCGCCAATTTTTGCTCCTCTCTTCCGAGCTATACGTCTCGCCTTGGCATATTTGAAATGTTGCTTCCAACGAACCAAAAGGCCTACAAGATAGTGAAGCTTGCTTCGATCTTGTATAGCCTTCTCATATAAAGATCTATTGTCTGTTTCCATTATTAATTATTTTCATATATTCATTATATGTATGCTTCCATGTCAACATCTTTCCAAACTCTTTAGCATTTTTAGATATTTTATCTGCAAATGCTTTGTTTTTAATTAGTGTTTCAATGGTATCATGATAGGTAGCTACTGATGTTGAATCAACAAACAAGATGTTCTCTCTGTCTTTAAGCTTATCATCAGTCATGATGCCTTTAGACGTTATTACAGGAATACCAAAACTAAGAGCTGCTGCTAAGGAACCACTCTTTAACGAACAGCCAGTAATGTTGCCCTCAGGCATTATCATGCAATCTGCGGCCGCAACATAATTGGACAGTTCTTCAATGTTGAGAATGCCAGTGTGATAGCAATGCTTGTTTTCGATGTTTTGTACATCATTCGTCTTTCCTATAAATAACAGCTTTATGTTATTTCCCTCGTCTATAAGATGTCTTAATGCGTCACTAACAATCGTAAGATCACGTTTGCCTATGAATGCTACAATAAACTCTTTATTAGGTGCTACTGTTGCTTTTGTGCTTTTTGCATCAACGTTGTCTACAGGAATGTTGCTTGTAATAGGGATTGTTGGTGCTATATATCCAGACAGCTTTTTAATCATTTTTGCATAATGGCTTATGCTTGTGGCAACATAATCGCTATATTTCAGAATGCGTTTTGATATAAAAGCCATTAGCAAAGATTCGGCTAAAAATTTAATATTGAAACCTCTGTATCTCCAATACACTTCGTGGCAAAATGTAAATATCGGAACTTGAGTCTTCCTTATTTCCTTTACAAACCTTATAAAGCCAAAAGGCAAACCGTGAGGTTCGTATCCATGAGGAACATATTGCAAAGACACAATATCTATGTTTCTCTCTCGTATCAATCGTACAACAGGAGCGACTGCTGATTTGTTCCATGCTTCAACGATAGGAAATACTTTTATGTCCTCATAAACAGTCTTAACTCTATCATCGCGTTTACACACAATGCTAACATTATGCCCATGTTTAGCAAATTCCTTTGCTAAATTGAGGGTGTAATCGCCAACCCCATCTACAACAGGAGGTAGGGTGTTTGTTATAAAAAGAATGGTCATTTAAAATCTTACGTTTCTTTTGAAAATTATGTATATTTTATGCTCCTGTTCAATGAAAATCTGCATCATGCACCTATAATCCATTTGGAAACAGGGCTACCCTTTAGAATACTTCCAAATAAAATTGATAAGGCCATGATACAAACAGATATAAGCGAAAATACTGCCAATGAACAAATGATATTACCATTTAAACTTGTTGAACACAATAGCAGATCTTTCCATGAAGACAAATTGGGAATGAAGAAGAAATGTAACATGTATATTTCCAATGAACATGTTCCGATTTTTGCTATTTTACATCCTATTTTTGCTTCATTTTCCTTAAATAGTCTTAATAATACAATGATATAAAAATATCCAGCTAAGTTCTGTGGAATGCTATTTCTATATATTGTAAATACGATTGCAAGTAATATCGATATGGCATACAATAGGTCGTTCGCAAATAAGCGTTGCAATACATCATATTTCCGATAAAAACAACCTAAAAGAAAATATGGCAAGCTACTTATCGTCATAAAGCTATATGGCAATGGGCGTAATGGTCCAGAATACCACAATGCCATTATCATCAAACAATAGAATGCTCCTAATAGTAGACTTGTTCTTGTTCCGAACCTTTTAATTACGGCAAAGAATGCATAGCTCAACAACATACAGCAAAAAACAGATGCCATAAACCAATAATGTGGAGATCCTAACAACAAAGGCAAGAATGAGCCATTGTTAACAAAAGAAAAAGCCCCCCCAATTATAAAAAAAGGAATTAATATGCGAGTGAATTTCTTTTTAAAGAAAGAACAAAAACTATGAATGGAAAAATCTTCACTACCCTTTATGCAAAAATAACCAGACAGAAACATAAACAGCATTGTATGAAAACGGCTAAACACCTGAAACGGTAGATTATCCGACATATCGCTCCATTGGTAAACATGACAAAGAACGACGCCAAATATAGCTAAGCATTTAAGCTGATCCACCCATAAAATTCTATTATTTGCCATTGTATATAGATATTTCTTTTAATATGTTATCCAAATAAGCATTAGCTTTTTCTCTCTGCTTATCAAAGTAGCAGTTAGCTTTAGACCATTCAATATTGTCGAAAGCATGCTCAACGACATAACTTGTATCACTTACCGGCATCAAACGACTTTCAAGCCCCATGCCACTAAGAACAGAATACATACGAGAATCCTGTCCGTCAATGTCAAGCTTCTTGGCTTTTGATAGAGCAACAAACGGCGTGTTGAAATTTACGGAGAAGGCGAAGCCGTGGAAAGAATTGGTTATTACTAAATCGGAGGTTGATATATAAGACAACCATTCCAATATCGTAGGCTTACTGTTACGTTTCTTATCCAGGAAATTGTATGAGTGACAATACACCACCTCATAACCTTTCTTCTTAAAGGCATCCATAAGCTTATATAGATAGGGCTGAGTGGTATCAAGGGTCACGATATAAAAGAAAACCCGTTTCTTTGATGGTTCGTTCTTCTCTGTTTTAAAAGGTAAAGCCTTCTGCCATTCTTTCTTATCTAACAAGAAGGTCGGATCAATAATGTGTTCTGCTTTATATCCTAAGCTCTCACAAAGCTTTACGCCGCTATACTCTCTCACACTTATAGCCTTATACTTTGCCAAGCATCTTTTAAACAATGCTTGATGTTCTTCTGACATAGAGGTGCGACAGAAAGATGATGAGAAAGAGAATCTTGGTGTTGAATCTGGTAAAAAGTCGAGTAAGAAACCACGGTGTGTATCTATAGCACCGAATGAAGCCCATACCTGATCACTTCCGCTGACAAAACAATCGACTTTAGGGCAATTGTTCTTTAGACTTTCGAAATTTGGATAATACTCAGATGTATAAGCCATGTACTGTTTGCGGAAATCGTCAAATCCTCTATCTTCTGCTTCTTGCTTGGTTGCGGTCTTTCGCTTAATTATCTGTACTATGCTGCGCTCTCCTTTGAGCAAACGCATTATCTTTTTGCTCCATGGATCTATGTTTACTGAAAGATTGTCCTCTCTTCCAAAACGGATGATGAAAGGTTCATGTCCACGTTGACGCAATAAATGTTCTGTTGCAAAACCTTGCAAAACCTGTCCATAGTTATTGGGGGTGTCCCAATATGTAATTATTCCTATTTTCATTTTATTGACTTGTATATTTTTTTAGCAACATTAAATATTCCAAACTTGTTTACTATGAGCTTAATTCCATCCACCACTCTTTCTTGAAAAGTCTTAACTCTAATGCTCAGAGGTCGTAGCTCTTCTAAAGATTTGTTGTCAAACTCAGCGAAGAACCTTGTTCTTGTCTTGTTTGGTATGGCATGTTCTGCAAACGCACCTTCTAAAAGATAGGCTTTCTTTATGTCTGTTTCAGAATCTGTTTCTATGACAGAAGCTTTGTCTTTTATTTTTTCAAAAGCAAGTTTCCCTTTGTCTGTGAAAATGTAAACAATGCTACACCCTTTGTCGTCATCAAATTCTGGACGAATTTCATTAATCCACCAATAGTCACCTACAGTTATATCAGCTCCACTTCTTCCGTTTTTAGCATGACAGGCATAACAGCTCGGACGAGAAATGGTGTCTGACAGGAAGAAATTCATGAAGATGTTCTCATAATGAGGAGAGCGAAAAACTGTATTTTTCTCACCTTCGGCTGACGCCTCGGCGAGGGAGAGCGAAAAACTGAATTTTTTCCAGCCATGAGTTTTATCTCTAAAATTTATGCCTTTTATAGAAGGCATATCTTTTAGAGATTGAAAAACTGAATTTTTTCCAGCGACGCCCTTACGGGCGTATTGTTCTCTGAGAAATTTACGCCACACTTTGGGGCTTGGAGCACTATGGCACACAAAATCCATCGTGATCAGGTTGTCATAATCCTTGCGAAGGTAATGACGCAAACCTGAAATTTGGCATGGCGTACCAGTGAATAACACTTTACGGCCTTCCTTTAGAAAGTTCTTTGCTTGTTTATAAGTTTCACCTATTCTACTTTGTACATATTTAGACCTGCGAAGCATGTCCAAATCTTCTATCCGCTCAATGTATGTATGAGCGACCTCCCAATTGTTGTCATAAGCAGCACCGAAAACAACACCGTCTTGACTTAGAACTAACTCTGCCAATAAAGAAAAGGCTCCACCTGAAGAGCTTTTTAGTCTTATATCTTCAGACTTGTTCGAAAAAGCAAATATAGAGGCAGGTTTGTTTGGGTTGGAAACATTTAAAACTGGGCATACCTTTTCACATAGTCCACAATCAATACATTTGCTTTTGTCAACGATAGGGTATCGAAACCCCTCCCCGTCTTCTACCATACTGATGCATTGCTTCGGACAAGCTGAATAACAGGCAGAACAACCACAACAATTTGCTTTATCTGAAATACTAATTGCCATTTTTATTTAATTATTTAAACTCAGGGAAATTGCCTTTTCTTCTATCTCTTTCCTCTTGTGACAAAAACAGATGTTTTATTCTTCTTAAAAGACATGATGCCTTTAAAAGTTGAAATGATAAAGATGGACTTATTCTTAGTAATTTCTTACTCCATGAGTTTTGGTTGATTCTTTCTTTCCAACTATTTAATGCCATGTGCACAACATAGCTTTTTTTGCTGTCAAAGAATAATGAATTTAGAATAAAGGCTTCTAGTCCAAGCACTTTAATGCCTTCATCCAAATCGTGATTATTAATATTATATGTATAACCATACTTTATTCCACATTTGGTTATAAGACAACCTATAATCTGCTCTCTGTCTTGACCATTTCCTGGATTATACAAGAATTCATGTGTGTCATAATAGTCAAGACAGTCTTTGATAAAAGGATGGTGTGGTTCTGATAATAAGGGTGCCGCACACAATGACAATCCTGCGTTGTTTATCCATTTATCTTTACCTTTCCCAAGATTTGTTGAAAAATCAATATTCTCTCTGATTTGCTCATACGTTCCTGGGTAATATTCATGAGAACTAACCACTCGGTTGTTTAGAAGATTATCGAAGTTCTTTATCACATACTCATCTGAATCAAGATATATTCCTCCTTCATGATAAAGTGCGTATATACGAACATAATCTGCAACGAAAGCCCATTTTTTCATTGCATATGCTTGTTGCACAAATGGTACCGAGTTAACATCGAAATTGTCCTCATTCCAGAGTTTTATCTCATAGTCTGGACACTTTCGTTTCCAACTCTCAATGCACCATGTTACAACCTTTGGCATCGGTCCTCGACCGAACCAACAATAATGAATTATTTTTGGTATCATATTAACTCTCAAAATTTATATTTTTCACTACAAGTGATTTTTTATCAGTATTTTTTATACCGCTATTAATTGTTGTAATATATCCATGTACCTGTACGGAATCAGAATATGTCTTCACCAAATTCATATCATTAAACTCTTCAAAAGTAGAATAGATAAATATTTCTTTTATATAGCAATCCAATAGTTGCTGCAACCTCTTACTTTCTATATTTTTCAATCCCGCATATTCGTTATATTTATTAATCTTACTAGAATCAATCTTTATTACCAATTCAACGTCATAACTTCCTTTAAAATGAATTTCGGGTTGGTATCTATCTTCCCCATAACCTAACTTTACACTCTCAGTCTCATTCGGCATTTCTATAAAATGCTTTTGAATTGTACTTCTTAAAATCGTGAAAAATATATTTATGCCTGTTCTTTCTATTTGTGAAAGAGATTGCCACCAATCCTTAAATTCCAAAAGCTCAAAAGTTGGAAGATGTTTTAATATATTGTATTTATTTATATAATAAATAAGTTTGGAGCCATAGATACACATTGCATTATATCTAATAAAGAACAGCTCACTTTCCGTAAACTGTGCTCGAATAATTTTTAGATAATCTTTTTTCTCACATTCTCTTAGTTTTGAACTATCTATCAGATCATAAATACGATAGATGGTTCTAAAATAAGCACCAAGTTTTGTATGATTTGCCGTGTAAAATAACATATAATAGTTTACGGCTCGTTTTCTGTTTTCCTCGTAGTTCTTTATATTTCTATATTTCGACTGCAAAATTTGTTTTTCAATATCAAAGAAGTCTTTGTTGTTATATTGATCTACTTTAAATTTTTTCTCACCTTCTTCATAAACCGGCTTCAATCTCTCACCACACATCTCAGATACTTGCGACTGGTAAAGTTTGAGCAACTCAAAAAACAAATCGTGAAATCGTTGCCGCTCTGTTTTATAGAGGCTCTCTTTTGTCGCTTTGTTTTGGTACTTAAATGTTTCAACCATTAAGACTACGCCAACAAAAGCGAAAATAGTTCCTAAAACTCCACCCGTAAAATCGCCATAGGCGCTCCAAAGGTCTTTGTCAACAACATAGTCGTCATTAAACATCTCTATTGGATGCCCCCACTTGAAAATAAAATATGCTAAACATATGAAGACAACAGCAACACATGCATATATTTTTATTTTAAAATAATATGGTAGTTTGTCTTTCATGAGAGCACTATTATAATTAGTCTTCTGTAAACAACACTTCATCTCCTCCTAAACAAAAAGTATCCCAATTAGGTATTTCTTCTGGCACAACAACACTCTTTGTGTCTTCATTTAAAGCAAAAAGATCTGAAATGTTTTTGCATGAGACTTTGTTGTACACTCTTCTCTTGCCCTCTACAAGCCATTTTGCTGGAGTTCCCGCAAAAACAGAATACAGAGGATACTTTGTATAGTCCTTATTACAAAGACTTTTTGCTGTAACTATGGCATAGTCTGGAGTCTTTGTTCCCTTCATAATATGACAATTGTTTCCAAACCAGTTATAAGCCCCGATTTTTATCGGCATGCAAGGTCTTCTAACTTTCTTGTCGTTTATATCTATAACAATATGAAAGTCGGTATCCATGATAATGCTTCCAAAGGCAATTTGTGTCGACTTTCCAACTTCTAAACGTCCCATAACTAACACCTTACATACCTCGCATATTCTGGAATCTGGACCAAAAGTAATATGGCCTCCCATATTATTGATTGTGGATCCTCCCTCAACCATGAAACGACCATTAAATTCTATAATACCAGCATTTACAAAATAGGTTTTATGGCCTTTAAAAAAATTTGTACGGCCTATCTTTATCATGCCAGAATATATGTCATCTGATTTGATTTCGATATGTCCGTATGAAGAGATTATAGTATTTGAAAACACATGTATCGGCAAATGCCTTGCTTGCGAGAAAGGAAGACACTTGAAATTGATAACAAATGTTTTGAACCAGTTAATTCTTTGACGACGCAAACTTTTTAATAAAAATCTCATAATTTTGATATCTTTAATTTTGAAATAAACTTTTTCTTTAATACATTCACAACAAAGCCTCTTTCACTAACATCCAACCCTACATAATAAATAATTATTAGTGAATAGAATACAGAGATTGGAGTTAGTATGAAAAGTCTAAACCAACTTTCTTCCATAAAATGGCATATAACCGCAGGTATAATGAAAGCAAGAATTGTTATAACTATTGTTTTTATTACTATTTCTTTAATAAAATATCCAAAACTATAGTTAATCATCCGTTGCAACATATATGCACTTGCCACCATAGCCAAAAACATAAATACAAGAAAAACAACCTGAGCAGCCTCAGGCTCTGCTCCAAACTTATAAGCGCAATATAGAACAGGACATATCATCAATAGAATTCCGTTTACAACAAACTGATAATTCTTAAGCTTACCATAAGCCATAGCTGCTGTAACCTGTGGATTACGCATTGCCATAATCATACTGCAAAATAAGCTGAGACGCAAGAAAGACACTGCATGAGGTGGAACATTACCTAACCATAGTGTAAGTAATAATTCTGCCTCACAAAACATGGGAACAGCCATTACAAGCATAAGATAATAAGAGAACTTAGCACTGCGGTTCATCAGTTTATGCATGTTTTCAAGATCGTTCTGCGCATAGTTTTTAGTTATTTGCGGATTAAGAGCGACTTGAAAGTTTGAGCTGAACTGATTGATGATGTTTGACGCCTGACCGGCAACACCTTGAGCTGCATTCATGGCAGGGCCAAAAAACATGTTTACTATCATCGTAACACCACTTCCATATCCTGCATAGGCGAGGTTTCCGGATATTGTCCAAAAAGCAAGCCCCCACATTTCTTTATACATAGCTTTGTCCCAACGGAATTTCAAACGTGCCTCTACAAAATGTTTATAGCAGTAAGAGATGATAAGAACAAAGTTGAAAAAGAACGCTGCAAAAAGCAGCAATGCATAGACAATGAGCTTATCAACTGTTATAACGTTAAGAACAAAACATATAAGAAGTTTTGTTACTACATCAACTATTGAGAAAGCTGCATAGGCCCCCATGTGTTCATGGGCCATTATAGCACCATTGAACGGAACGTTCATAATGTTGAGCAACATGGTAATGACAGATATCTGAAACACTACAAATGCGGCATTCATTCTGTCGGCTGGTATCACAGCATGGCTATAAAGATACCACACGCCGATGCTTTCCACTAACAGGAAAATCAGAATTGCAATAATGCCTTGTGCTGTAAGTCCTACGCCAAATACTTTCTTTAAGTTTTCAACATCTCCCTTGCCTAAAGCAATGGTTATCCATCGTTGAGTTGCTCCTGCCATCGCTCCATTAAGGACAGCTAATGCACCAACGATACCTCCAACGACATTGTATATACCATAGTCCACTACTCCCAATGAGTTCAAAACCACACGACTGGTATAAAAACCAATAAGCATGGTTACAAACATTCGGCAATAGAGCAACAGGGTGTTTTTCGCTATTCGTTTGTTATTATCTGATGTTTGAGATGACATTAACTCTGACTTTTATTCTTTATAATATTTTCAACTCTCTTCCTTACAAAAGATGTCTGTTTCTTATAAGCAAAAAGAAACAGAACAAAAAGGATAACTATTAAGACTAAAGATTCATTATTCAATGAAAGTCGCAAATCTAATGAACAATTCTTGTATATATAGCACAAAATAGAAATAAACATCAATGAAATATATGAGCGAAAGACATTGTTTTCTTGACTCAATATCGTTAACTTAGCATCTTCCTTTTCTGCTCGCAAAAACTCTGAATAAGGTGCAAACTTCACCCATGATATAGCTTTCAAGATTGGTTCTATAACAAGAGAGCCAACACGGCTATTAACCATTCCTACAAAATAAAAAACTATACCTGCTTGGTAATAATCATCAGGTATCAAATCATATCCAACTAAATATTTCAAAATTATACACAAAACTGTACCCGGAAGAATATTTGTAAGAAAATTGTATTGTGAAAGCTTATCTATTACTAATTTTAAAATCTCCATATTATACGACTAATGTACCTGCATAATAGTAAATTATATTTCCATCCTCGTCAAAAAGGTCTTCAAAACCATTTTTAGGATAAAGGCAAATGGGTTTGTTATTTATCTCATTTGAAGTATATATATGCACTTCATTACCTTCATTCACAAAGACGATGTCTCCTGCCATATTTTGAGTTATAGTCATTTGTGAATCACCATAATCTATATGCTCAGCAGGCGCATTACCTATAATAATCAACTTGGGAGCCAATGCCTTTAGTAAATCATTTGGAACTGCACCTGACTTTCTTCCATGATGAGGTTGAAACAAAATATCAACTTGGGGAATCTTACTTTTGCAAGTATCATAAAATTCTTGCTGCATATCTGTTTCAAGATCACCCATCCACATATATCTTGCTCCTTTCTTTAACGTGTATGTAAGGATACAACATATATTGTTAGGGCTTTCTCCTTTAGCAACTTTTTGCAGTTCTCCTTTAAACTTCTCATTTGTTATAACAGGCCAAAGGAACTCCAAACCAGAGTTTCCATTATCATCATTCGTTTGATTTAACCAGGCTCTTTTTATGCCTCTAGTAATTGGAAAATTCTTGGTCTTCTTCAACTCTATATACTTTGAAAGACTTGAATCATTCTTATCAGCAGGAATGTTATTTTCCACGGCATAAAAATTTGTAACAGGCCATTTTTTGTCCAATTCTTCTATACCTAAGATATGGTCATTGTCAGGATGCGTAGAAATAAACCTACAAATCCTACCACGTGATTCTTCAATTATCTCTTTGATAATCTTATCTTTTCTACAACTCGCATCATCACCATCTTTAAGATAGCAATCAATCATTGTAAAATTATTCGAATTATGAGAGATAAAAATGTATCACCACGTAGCTCTCCACAAGGGAAAGAAAAAGATTTTACTATTGACATAAGTTATAATTTGATTTTTATTTTCCAAATTCTTTAATTCTCTGTTCTTCTTTCAGCTCGCAAACCAAAAGCCGCCCGTGCTTCTCGGCTATGATATAGCCGTCCAATCCTTGAACCACGACCTTGGTTTCGTCGGTGGCGTGGACTACGCAGTTGTTGCAATCGTAGAGGCGGATGTCTTTGCCAACCTTGGCATTGCCGTTTTCGTCCTGCGGGAGGAGGGTGCGGAGACTACCCCAGCTGCCTAAGTCGCTCCAACCGAACTCGGCGGAGAGGGTGTAGATGTCTTTCGACTTCTCCATCACGGCATAGTCGATGCTTATCTTCTCGCAGGTTGGGAAAAGTCTGCCAACCACTTCTTTCTCCTTTTCGGTGTAGAAAGACTGTGCCATCTCGTCCATGATGGCTGCAAGCTTGGGCAGGAAAGTGCGGATGGCTCGGCTGATGGTATGGATGTTCCACACGAAGATGCCGGCGTTCCAATAGTAGTTGCCAGCAGAGAGATAATGCTCGGCGGTGGTGAGGTCGGGCTTCTCCTTGAAAGCCTCTACCTTGTAGATTTCATCTACCGATGTTGGTTCTGAAGCAGCAATATAGCCATAACCTGTTTCCGGGCGGCTTGGCTTAATACCGATGGTAACGATGGCGTTCTTATCGGAAGTATAGCTCAATGCCTTGCTGAGCACTCGCTGATACTCCGAGGTATTGATGACGAGGGCATCGGATGGTGTCACCACAATATTAGCATCGGGGTGCTGCTTCTGGATCTTCCAACAAGCATAGGCGATGCATGGGGCTGTGTTGCGTGCCTCTGGCTCGGCGAGGATGTTGTCTGTAGGCATGTCAGGTATTTGCTCCTTGACGATGCTGATGTATTTCTCGTTGGTGACCACCCACATATTCTCTATAGGACAGATAGGCTTTAGTCTGTCCACAGTAAGCTGGATGAGTGAACGTCCAACGCCCATTACGTCGATGAACTGCTTTGGGTAATCGGGGGTTGACATAGGCCAGAAGCGGCTGCCGATGCCACCGGCCATGATGATTACTTGTGTACTACTCAACATTTTGTATATGATAAATGATTTGTTATTACTTGTTGGATGCGAAATATATCAAACACGGATTACACAATGACACGGATGATAATGGTTACAAATCTTCACTGCTGTACATAATCAAATGTTTTAAATTTAGCAGCGAAGTTACTTCTTTCTAATTTAAGCCCTAATTTGAGTGCTGACATTTCATGTGGTATAAATTTGTTCTTGGATGTTATAGGGCTTGATGCTGGAAAAATCATGTCCATCAAACATCTTGAAACAAATGGATTTTCTGCCAATTATAGCCATCAGTATAAAATGGGGGATAGCCAATTGATTCTTATTGTATGATTTTTTAAGAGATTTTAAATCCTGTATTGATGGAGAAGGATAATCTTCTGGATGCGTATGCCATTCTCCTATATATACTCTCGTTTGGTTGGATTTATTAAACTCTTCTACGATGAGCTTGTTAGCTTTTACTGCATCAAGGTGACAAGAGCATTTGAGAGCGGATTTTTTGTCACAACATGAATCTGATATAGAATTGATTCGTATCTTATCATCTGAGATTTGTGAGCCGAATAGTATACCACAGTCTTCATTTTTGTCGAACTGTCTTTTGGCATTCAGCATTTCCAAACACTCGTCCGTGATTTCAATATCAAATCGTTTTATAAAGGGAACTCCTGTATTGTCCCCTGCGAAATCTCTACTGGAGAGATGTTGACACTTATTCCCTTTTGTACGATTCTTTTTATGTTTCCTACCCATCTGTAACATATTGACTCTTCTGGCTCCGTTAAAAGTCGATTTATAATCGGATAAAATGCTGATAGCATCAAGAGAACGTCATTGTCTGAATATAAAGCATATAAGCCATTACACCCAGCATCTCTTTTTGTGAAATGATTTTCTTGACTCTTGTATTCAGCATCACTAATCACATTGTGAATATATAGTTTGGTTTGAGCATCGTTAATGGACAATGACCTACGAAAGCTGTTTGGGTTTATATATACCATATGTCCAGCCGCACCGAATGGCTCTAGCCACATGATGAAGACTGGAATGGTTAGTTCACCTTTATTGATAGCATCAATGATATATTCCTCTGTCATGGTATCACCAGTACAAAGAAACAAAGCAGTGTATTCAGATAATTTTTGAAAGTTTCCTTCAATATATTCCTGAATGGAAGTGATTCCAAAATTATTCTTTTGCTCAGGGCGTATTGAGCGTAGGTAATCAACGATAGCCCACACCTTAAACTGGTTTACATATCTATACCCCAATAAATGTCTTCCAACATTATCCACAGTCAACACTTCTTTATCAACAAGCGTGAACGAAACGTTATTGTTGCCATTAAGGAAATGTACCAGATTAGAACCGATGCTTCCTAAACCTGCAACAAGAAAATTCTGTTTTTGCATAAGTTCGCCAAAAGTCCGTTCTGCGATCCTCTCTTTAGAATACAAACAACCAAAAAGTCTTGTGAGGTTGGTCGTTTTCTCTTCAAAGTTCAGATATACATCACAGGTTGTCAAACTTCCATTCCTAAATCCATTTCTTTGTAGTCTAACAGGCTTAATTTCAATGCCACCAATTCTGTTTTCCGTCAGTTTGAAAAATATTTGTCCTCCTTGATGAGCATTGATAAAACTCTTGACTTTATTTTGTTCCTCTTTATCTGACAAATGATTCAGAAAAGCAGCAAAGTTCAGATTGTATGGTGCAATGTGATTCGCATTGAAACCACTTACAAACAAGACCTTTCCATTCTTCGTATCGAAGTTCCTCGACAAATAAGAGTCAAAAGGTTCTTCATCGGAACAATAGAGTAAAGTGTTGACAATCGTGTCTTTCCTTTTGAGTCCTGAAACTGGCACAGCATAACTGATGGCATTCAAGATGGATGTCGTAGTCGGAATGCTATTGTTTATAAAGAAAGTTTCTTTTACTTCAGGCTCGTTATTGTATCGTCTTGTCCAATAGCTTGTTATTTCAGAAAGAAAATCACCTGTGTTTTGCTTTTCTGCTCCTTCTTTTATCAGCCTTTTGGCTTTTTTTATGCAGAAAAGTATCATTTCGCTTGCATCCTTGGTGTCGAAACTTGTTCCATCTTCAAACAGGCAAAGTTTTCCTCCGACACTTTCTACATGAGGAAGATAACCAAATTGGAGAGATGGGAAATAGAATGAAGGCATAGAATAAGGGAAGTCTATACCAAAACCGATGTAGAAAACTATTGGCGTGAGAACGTCAGATACAAATATCTCCGTTGACAGTTTCCAACATTCTACATAGTTTCTACTGATATTTGGTATAGAATCAATTCTTTCTACCTCTTCAGTCAAATTTACGTCCCTAAAACAAGAAACAAGCAACTCTGACATGGTTATGCGTATTTACTCTCGTTGTTTATTGTTCCTGCAAAAGATTTCTTTTGTACATCTTCGTCCTCATCTCTTGCCGTGCTACAACAGAATCTATCGCCAAAATGCTTCTGCCATTTACCGCAAGCGTCTTTTGGGTTCTTGGAATTGATGGCACGTTCTGCATCTTCTTTGAAAGATTTCAGTTCATTCAGAAAATCTTCTTTCCGTTTTTCACTATATCCTTCAAACAAGTCATCATATGGGGATGTTGGACGATAACAATGAAAACCATTATCAGCACTCAATGAATCATACATGTTGACAAGAATGTCTTTCATTTGTACATCTTCTCTTCCATCAGCATCAGGCTCTGCAAAATGTTCTGCTGCAAGCATGGTAAGAATACAGCCTGTTGGCATTTTTTTATCTGTCTCACTTTTCACATAATCACACCAAGCTTTCAGATAGCGTACCATTCTTTTCAGATTGGTCTTTTTTGAACATTCATCATTAAACCATGTCCTCAATCCTTTAGGATCAGATTCTATCCATGGAGTCTCTCGGTGTGATAGCTGAGGCGTTTCATCTTCAATCATAAAATAGACAGGTAAATCTACATGATGACCGTCCGCATACAAAACTGTGACGCAAGGGTCGTTGTCCTCAGCTCCCTTTGTCGTATGGTCTTTTACCGCCTCGTACATTTCAGAATGATACCATTCCAAGTCTTTCTTGTCTTCTTCGTCATCGCTTATGAAATACACGCCATCATCCAAGTCATAGGCTCCCAATCCAGACTCGTCTTTTATGGGGTTGAGAATGGTGTCCATAGCAAACGAGCCTTGCCAACAAAACTTTGGCTGTATGTAATCAGAATGATTGTCCTGGAAGTATTTCTTTATTTTGTCACGTAGTGCCTGACGATTTGTCCGCAAGGTTTCTTTACGTGTCTTACAAGCCTTTATAGCATCATGAAATGCTTTGAATTGTTCATTATTATTTGCCATAATCTTCTGGATTTATTGTTTTACCTGTTTTAAAGAAAGCTTTTACTTCCTTTTTCTCTTTAAAATCTACGCCGGTTTTTGCTCCTATAGAAGACAAAATGTTCATAGATTGACGACTCGCATCATCCATATTTACAAACTTTTCTTGCTGACTTGAAAGTGGTTTATTCGCAACTCTAACTATGTTTAAATCAAAATTCAGAGTACCACTATTTATCAATTGCCTCAAAAAGAAAGTCTCTGTCAAAGATTGACCGTTGGAATAACAGTCAAAAATATTATCCTTCCATTTGTAAAATGAAAGTTTTCGTTTAGTAGGACTCCATCCTTGACTTTTCTCACAACTACTTATAGAAAGGATATCCACACCATCAAACTCACCGGTTTTTGCCCATTTAAACAAATACTCAGTCAAACCTACTAGAACTGGGTTGTTGGCAAAAAGACCACCATCCACATAGTCAAACTTATTGATTTCCTTTATTGGGAAATAAGTTGGTGCTGCAGAAGTAGCCAAAGCTACATCAACATAAGTTTTGTTATTATCTTGATTCAAAGACCCATAATCTCTTTTAAATATTCTCGGACTTGCATCTGTCAAATTGTATGCAGGAATACATAAAAGATTATGACTCTCAGAAATAGTTCTACTGCCGAATACAGAAGTTAAAGCTTCTCGAAGAGGCTTCTGAGAATATTTCGACTTACATATTGCTTGTTTGATACCAAGCATCAAGTAACCAAAATTCCCAAGTCTTTTCCATTTTGAAGCAAATATTTTAGAACCATAATTCTCATAAAACTCAACAATATTTTTCATGGGGATTCTTGCAGAAACTCCTAAAGCAATAATGCCACCAGTTGAAGTACCACAAATCAGATCAAAATGGTCTGAAAGTCTCGCATTGAAACTTTCTTCAAATTTTGCAAGGACTTGGGCGGAATACAATCCTTTGATTCCACCGCCATCTATGCATAATATCTTAAATTTCTTCTTTTCTTCCATATTTTTCACTTTTATATCACTTCACTCACGCTCACCTCATCCATACTCTTTCGCCACAAGTCCTTGGTCATGGCAATGGTGGGTGATATAATGAAACTATAATATTGCTTTTTAGAACAGATATTCGTATTGCGACAATATCTCCTGATAGTCATTTTCGTATCTGGTCTTGTCGTTAGGACTGATATAAGGACTTTTGATAATCCGTTCCATTTCTTGGAGCACCTTGCCTCCTTCACGCATGATGGGGTCGAGGTTTTCCTTGAATTGCTCGATAAATGGGGCATAGTAGTAGCCTATCTCCTTGATGATAAAGGTATAGGTATTCCATGCCTTGTTGATGTCCATGCGTTTTTGTGCCAACTCTGCCAACACATATTCTCGCAGGTAGTCGATGTTTTCGGCTTGGACAGCGACCTCATTAGCTGTTTTTACAGGGTGGAAGTAGCGGTCGATGATGGCTTCTCGCTCTTGCAGATTACGCTGGTAGAATGGATTAGTATCTGTTATTGATGTGCCGTTTGGCTCCACTTCCTCAAAGTGCTCGGCATGGACACCTGCAATGGTAACACTGATACCACCCACATCCATCACAAGACGACGATCTCGGTTGATGCGGATGACATAGCCTTCCAATCCTGCCAATTCTCCACTGGTGATACGGAGCAGGATGCGGTTGCGGGCATAATAATGGAATGGTTTAAGCAGGAAACGGATGCGTTCAGGCTCAGTCTCGTTGACACGCATGAATGGTCGCATCTGTGAATCTTTAATTTCTGCCACTTTGCCTGTGCTACAATTCTTGCACAGATGAGTGCGAGGGAATTTCTTGTCAAGATAGGTTTGTATCTCTTCGGGAAAACCTTGGAAGAAGACAAGTCCGCTGACAGTCGGTATTTCTTTGTGCTGCACTTTCTGCTTGCCCATTCTCTTGAAATACCTTATAGTTTTATGCACAAAATATGTTCTACCGTCTTTGGTCAACTGCGCTTCCATGCCCTTCACTTTGCTATGATGCACAAAGAGATACGACCATGTGGTTCCGTCCGATTGAAGACACTTCTTTACCTCTGAACCAGTCTTTACGTCTGGCTCAGTAAAGTGGTTGCCCTCTTGAGAAACACGTTTCTCGTCGGCTGTAGAAAAAGAATTCGTACCATCCGGTTTCATAAATTCTGCTCTACTTTATGTAATTAGCTACAACCATACATGATAGTTGTGAAAGCCTAGTCAATTTGTTATTGTCGTGCATAATCTTAATCGCATTTATGAGTATCAGACATTACAGATTTTGCATATGTATTTTACATTCGTTACACTTTCTTCTTATAAAAGAGCGAACTCGCTACAAAAATACGAAAATTAGTTGGATTACATGTCAGATTTTATCATTTTCTGTTAGTCATTCTAAAAAAATCACGCAAATGTTTAGCAAATCTGCCTTAGATGATTTCTCCAAGTGGCAGATTTGCACTTGTTTCGGCTGTTTCTGCTCTTTTATAAGAAGAAAGCGTGATATTTGCTAAACATTTTCCCCATCATTTCAGGATGGTGTAAATGCTACCATTTATTTACAAATCTTTTAAAATCTTTTGATAAAATCCTCACGCTCAGCAATCTGAAAACTAGTTTTCATTGCACTCGCTTAATCGGATTTTTCTTATAATCCGTGCATTGGCTTCGTTGATGGTTGCCATATCTAACGACTGTAAATAAATCTGTGTGGTCTTGAAGGAGTTGTGCCCCATACCCTCGCTGATGGTGGCTATCGGTATGTTCATGTGCAAGGCTACGCTTGCCCAGGTATGGCGTGCCACGTAGGTGGTGAGCGGTATCTTCAAGCCTACCATCTCACCAATTTTCTTCAGGTTATAGTTGGTGTTGTGCTCCACCTTGCGGTATGCGGTGTATGGAGAGGATTCCTTGCCTGTCAGGATGGGTAGCAGATAAGGAGAGTCCTTGGTTTGCTCGGCATATTTGTCGATGATGGTTTGCATCGGTTTCATCCACTCAATATTGAGGTTTTGGTGGGTCTTGCGACGGTTGTAGTTTACCATACTACATTTCAAGTCTGTCTTCTTCAGAAATGCCATATCTACAAATGCCATTCCACGCAGATAGAAACTGATAAGAAACAGGTCTCGCGCCTTGTCAAGGGAGAAACCTCTTGGCAAGTCCAATTTCTCTATCTTGCGAATTTCCTTTACAGTAATGGCACGTTTGGCAGTTCTCACGTTAGCGGTCTGCACGTGAGAAAAGATATCATTTGGTGGAGCTTGCCCTGCTTCCACCGCCTTGTTGTAGAGGGTGCGGAGGGTTCGCAGATAGAACGCTACGGTGTTTTGTCCGACACCTCTGTTCCATAGCCATGCCTGATACATTTCCATCATCTCGCTTGTCATTTGTGAGAAGGTAAGGTCTTCATTGCCACGAAACTCCATGAAACGGTTGGCAGCACTGACATAGTTACTCTTGGTGCCGATGCACTGCATTTGTTCTTTCTTGACTATCTGCTGGCGAAAGAATGTAAATACGCTCTGGCTCGATGGCAGTTGCTGTATCTCCTTGGCTATGTCGTCAATAGTATAAGAGATGCCCTCTGCATCCTTATCACGGATGATACGCTGCATCTGCTTCATCTCCCAATCTGTCTGCGACAGGATTAGCTGTAGATGTGCCTGTCGGTTGTTGCGGTTAGAAACAATGATAGCCGACTTCTTGTCGTTCCACTCGCCAGGAAAGACATGATAGTCGGTACTAATCCAGCGCAGACTGCGCTGATGGATAAGGTGATAATACAATGTGCCTTCCTTTCCTGGCACCGAGGATGCTCTGAATTTTACTTTTACTGTTGCCATAATGCTAACTTTTTTATTTGTGAATAATGTTGCTTTTTAGTTATTTACGCCTTATTTATATATGTAAGCAACGGTATGGCAAGTATGTTTCTTTCGCCTTGCTCTATTTTCTGCAAGAGTCGGCTCTTGGGGAATTTTCCATTCCCTAATATCTTTTTAGAACTTTTAAAAACACCAACAGATAGTATCTGATTATAAATACGTAATTTTGCGCCACAAATAATGGTAAGCAAAAAAAGATATGAAAAGAAATCTTATGTACGCTGCACTCTTGGCTGCAGCATTGATGGTGTCTTGCAATGGCAAGAACACCGCACAGAACGAAGCGAACACCGACTCGACAAGCGTAACTGACACAACAGCTGCCGAAAGCGTAGACCTCGCTGCCGTTGCCGGCACATACGAGGGCACACTGCCTGCAGCCGACTGCCCGGGCATCAAGACCGTGCTCACGATCAACGCCGACAGCACATATCAGCTGCAGCAGGACTATATCGACCGCAAGGATGGTCACGACGAGGCAAGCGGCGTGCTGGAGGTTCTCGACAACAGCGTACTGATGCTTGTTCGCCCCTCAAGCGGCGAGCACACCTTCTACAAGGTTAAGGACAACAGCAGCGTAATTATGACCGACTCGCTCGGCAATGAGCCTGAGGGCGAAACAGCCAAGCTGTATGTGCTGACAAAGAAGTAAGCAACAAACTATGAATATTCTCGAATTATCACAAACCCGCTTCTCGGCATGCAAATATACTGACGAGGCGGTAAGCGACGACGACTTGGCATACATCCTCGAGTGCGTCCGACTGGCTCCGTCGGCTGTCAACCGCCAACCGTGGAAGTTTGTCGTCGTGCGCAGCAAGGAGGCTAAGGAACAGCTCTGGCAGGCATACGACCGCGATTGGTTCCGCACTGCTCCGCTTTACATCGTGTGCATGAAGAACAACAGCGAATGCTGGACACGCCGCTACGACGACAAGCAGCACGGCGACATCGACGTGGCTATAGCTACCGAGCATCTGTGCCTCGCTGCAACGGAGCGCAACCTCGGCACCTGCTGGGTGTGCAACTTCGACACCGACATCATGAGTCGCCTCTTCCCCTCTGCCGACTTCGAAGCTGTGGCAATCATCCCCGTAGGACATATCGCCGACGATTGTCCGCGTGCAGAGAAGAAGCGTAAGGCTCTCGCAGAGATTGTAGAAGAAATCTGATTCTTCAAGAACAGCACGCTATAACAAGATTCATAATAAGACAAACATTTTGAACCTGGTAATAATACCGTTGGTTCAAAATGTTTGTTTTTTTATTCTGGTTTATGGTTAAAGAATCCAATGAATTCATCAAAATCATCAATAATGCGATCTATATTAGGATTATTGCGGTTTACGATAAGAGCTATAAAGTTTACTGTATCTTCAGCGATAATGGAAGATACTTTCAGCACATACTTATCTCTATTTGGACTATCATTAAACCACTTGTAGAAAAGACGTTGGCGTGCATTTTGCTTGTTATCGCCTGTTTCACATTGATATAACAGAATATCTGGATTGTTTATAAAAAACTCTTCTATAACACTGATTATTGTCTGTTTTACCTTTATGTCATTAGGAGATGTTTTACCGTTATCGTTATAAATGCCAAACTCATAAGCTCCATTTTCCCAAATACTCTGGTTAACGTCAAAACAAATGCGATATTGCACTCCATAATCTGTATGGAATGCATATTCATTGCCGTTACTTCCAGTTTTCCATAATGCATATGGAGAAATAATATTCAAATGATTGAGATCAAGAATTTCCATATCGCGTTTCTACTTCTGCACGTAATTCTTTGAGTTCGTTTTCCGTCTTCTTCAACCATTCACGCTTTCTATCGCGCATTTTTATAAATGCAGCCATAGCTTCTTCACGACTATTGTATTTAACAGCTTGATATTTCATAAAACTCCTTTCGTATCTATATTGCACTACGCAAAGCTAACAATAAATTTCTTTATATCCAAACATTTACGAAGAAATCACAAAAAAGAGTCCCTACTCCACTGCGGAATAGGGACTCTTTCTGTGTCTTATTCAATATGTGATTTCGGTCTGATTACATCATGCCGCCCATGCCAGGGTTGCCCATCGGCATAGCCGGAGCCTTCTCCTCTGGCTTGTCGCAGATGATACACTCGGTTGTGAGGAACATGCCTGCGATAGAAGCAGCGTTCTCAAGAGCTACGCGCTCCACCTTAGCCGGGTCGATGACACCTGCTGCGCGGAGGTCTTCATAAGCGTCCTTGCGAGCGTTGTAGCCGAAGTCGCCCTCGCCCTCGCGAACCTTCTGAACGACAACAGCGCCCTCGCCACCGGCGTTCTTCACAATCTGGCGAAGCGGCTCCTCGATAGCACGACGCACGATGTTGATACCAGTCTGCTCGTCAGCGTTCTCGCCCTTGAGCTCTGCAAGCTCCTTCTGAGCGCGGATGTATGTTGTGCCACCACCAACGACAACGCCTTCCTCCATTGCTGCACGTGTAGCGCAGAGAGCGTCGTCAACGCGGTCCTTCTTCTCCTTCATCTCTACCTCGCTGTTAGCACCTACGTAGAGAACGGCTACGCCACCGGCGAGCTTTGCAAGACGCTCCTGCAGCTTCTCCTTGTCGTATGCGCTCTTTGTGTTTGCAATCTCGTTCTTGATAAGAGCAACACGGTCAGCGATGAGGTCCTTCTGTCCGCAGCCGCCTACGATAGTGGTGTTGTCCTTAGAAACGGTAGCCTTCTCGCATGAACCGCAGAGGTCGAGTGTAGCCTTGTCGAGGCTCAAGCCCTTCTCCTCGCTGATTACAACGCCACCAGTCAGAGTAGCGATATCCTCGAGCATTGCCTTACGACGGTCGCCGAAGCCAGGAGCCTTCACAGCGCAAATCTTCAAGCCTGCACGCAGACGGTTCACAACGAGTGTGGTGAGTGCCTCAGAGTCTACGTCCTCAGCGATGATGAGCATCGGGCGTCCGCTCTCTGCAGCCGGCTGCAGGATAGGCAGCAGGTCCTTAACGCTGCTAATCTTCTTATCGTAGATAAGGATGTACGGGTTGTCCATAACGCACTCCATCTTCTCAGAGTCGGTTACGAAGTAAGCACTCAGATAGCCACGGTCGAACTGCATACCTTCTGTTACGCCGATGTTTGTGTCGCGGCTCTTGCTCTCCTCAATGGTGATAACGCCGTCCTTAGACACCTTACGCATTGCGTCAGCCAGAAGCTTACCAATCTCAGGGTCGTTGTTAGCAGAAACGGTTGCTACCTGCTCAATCTTGTCGTAGTTGTCGCCAACGATCTCTGCGTTTGCCTTGATGTGTGCTACGACAGCAGCTACAGCCTTGTCGATACCACGCTTCAAGTCCATCGGGTTAGCACCTGCGGTTACGTTCTTCAAGCCCTCGGTTACGATAGCCTGAGTGAGGATTGTAGCGGTTGTCGTACCGTCGCCTGCGTCATCGCCAGTCTTGCTTGCTACGCTCTTAACGAGCTGTGCGCCAGTGTTCTCGAACTTGTCCTCGAGTTCCACTTCCTTAGCTACGGTCACACCGTCCTTTGTAATCTGCGGAGCACCGAACTTCTTCTCGATAACCACGTTGCGGCCTTTCGGACCGAGTGTTACCTTTACTGCGTTAGCCAACTTGTCGACACCGTTCTTCAACAGGTCGCGTGCATCCATATTGTATTTAATATCTTTAGCCATTTCTTTAATTATTAATTATTAATTATTAGTTATTAATTTTTATTTCTGAACAACAGCGAGCACATCACTCTGACGCATGATGAGATACTTTGTACCTTCAACCTCAAGCTCTGTACCAGAATACTTGCCGTAGAGCACTTCGTCACCTTCTTTCAGAACCATCTCCTCGTCCTTTGTGCCGTTACCTGCTGCAACGATTGTACCGTGCTGCGGTTTCTCTTTTGCTGTATCAGGAATGATGATTCCACCGACTTTTTCTTCTGCCTGTGCAGGGAGTACGAGTACTCTGTCTGCTAATGGTTTAATGTTCATAATTCTTATGCTTTAAGTTTTTATAATTACTATTGGTTGTTGCGACGGCTTATCTGCCGTCCGCTTTCGCTAAGGATATAGCCAAAAGCGTGCCAAAGCACTATCGAGTTACAGCACATGACAAATATGACAGACCAAGAGTGACAGAATTGACACATACAAATGTTCTTTTACTTTTTTACTCTTTTACTTTTTTACTTTTAAAAGTATGCTTTTGTGGCTGCGTGGTACGGGCAAGATGCCCATACCTCCTAATTTTTTACCCTTTTACTTTTTTACTTTTTTACTTTTTAGTACCTTTGCACGTCAGATTAAGCGACACCTCTAAATATATACTGTCACAAAGCAACAAGACAAACAAAAATAAATGAAAAAGTACATACTCGACCTTACGGTCAACAGCGTTGAAGCTCTGAGCGACAAGCACGTGCTCATCAAGCTCACCGATGACAAACCGCTGCCCGAGATGCTTCCGGGTCAGTTCGTAGAGGTGCGCGTAGACAATACGCCGTCTACATTCCTGCGCCGCCCCATCTCTATCAACAACGTGGATTACGACCACAACGAGCTTTGGCTCCTCGTAGCTGCCGTAGGCGACGGCACACGCCAGCTGCAGAAGCTGCAGAAGGGCGACCGCCTCAACTGCGTGCTGCCACTCGGCAATTCGTTCACGATGCCGACAGACAGCACACAGAAGGTGCTGCTCGTAGGTGGCGGCGTGGGCGTGGCTCCGCTGCTCTACTTCGGCAAGCGCATCAAGGCGATGGGCGGCGAACCGACGTTCCTACTCGGCGCACGCTCGGCTAAGGACGTGCTGGAGCGCGAACTCTTCGAGCAGGTAGGACGCGTGCTCATCACCACCGAGGACGGATCCGAAGGCGAAAAAGGCTTCGTAACCAACCACTCCGTACTGGCTCAGGAGCACTTCGACCGCATCTCTACCTGCGGACCGAAGCCGATGATGATGGCTGTGGCTCGCTACGCCTTCAAGAACGACATCGAGTGCGAGGTATCGCTCGAGAACAAGATGGCGTGCGGCGTCGGAGCATGTCTTTGCTGCGTAGAGAAGACTGTGGAAGGCAACAAGTGTGTATGTAAGGAAGGTCCGGTAATGAATATAAAGAAACTGACATGGCAGATTTAAGTGTAAAGATTGGCGGTCTGAAACTGAAAAACCCCGTAATGACCGCATCGGGAACATTCGGATACGGTCTGGAGTTCGCCGACTTCGTGCCGCTCGAAGAGATTGGTGGCATCATCGTTAAGGGCACCACACTCAACCCACGCGAGGGCAACGACTATCCGCGCATGGCTGAGACACCGCAGGGCATGCTCAACTGCGTGGGCCTTCAGAACAAGGGTGTCGACTATTTCTGCCGCAACATCTATCCGCAGATCAAGGACATCGACACAAACATGATTGTCAACGTGAGCGGTTCGTCGCCAGACGACTACGCCGAGTGCGCTGCACGCATCAACGAACTGGAGAACATCCCGGCAATCGAGCTGAACATCTCCTGCCCTAACGTGAAGCAGGGTGGCATGGCTTTCGGCGTAACCACAACGGGCGCAGCCAGCGTGGTGCGTGCCGTACGCGAACGCTACAACAAACCCATCATCGTGAAGCTCTCGCCGAACGTTACCGATGTCACCGAGATTGCAAAAGCAGTAGAAGCAGAGGGAGCTGACAGCGTATCGCTCATCAACACTCTCATGGGCATGGCTATCGACATCGAGCGCCGCCGCCCAATGCTCAGCATCAACACCGGCGGACTGAGCGGTCCGGCTGTCAAGCCGGTTGCCGTGCGCATGGTATGGCAGGTGGCTAAGGCAGTGAAGATTCCGGTAGTAGGTCTTGGCGGCATCTGCACCGCCGAAGATGCCATCGAGTTCCTCATGGCTGGCGCAACAGCCATTGAAATCGGCACCGCCAACTTCCTCGACCCTGCCGTGACCATCAAGGTGCGCGACGGCATCAACAATTGGCTCGACAATCACGGTTGCTCTTCTGTAAGCGAGATTATCGGTGCATTAGAAGACTAATTTCTAAAGCCCTGCTTCAGGACTTCAGAAAGTTGAGATGGTGAGCCGTCAAGATGTTGACATCGCTACATCTACAATGGCAAACTATTGACATTATCCATAAATACAAACGTAGCGGAGACTCTCCGCTACGTTTGTATTTGTATTGTCCGCTATAATAGGTCGCTTTCGCTATGAATTCTGTTGAATTACGACAAATTTGAATCTATTTCAACGATTTTTTCGACGGAAGTATGTAATTTTCGTCGAATTTCGACGGTTTTTCACAGAAGAAACCAATTCCGTCCATCGTTTTTTAGTAGAATTGCCAATTGTTAATTACAAAGATAAAAAATCTTATTCAGACAAAAGAATAATTCATTTGAAATCTTTACTTTGGAGTGGCACAATTCTGTAATTTGAGGTAATCTGTAGTGTCGATTGCTACAAATAACCTCTCAATTTTATTATCTGAGATGGCGAGGTACCAAGATGTTGCCATCGCTGCATCTACAATAGCAAACTATTGGACATAGACTATAAATATAAACTGAACCGCGTCACGGCTCTGTCTTAATATTATTTCCAATATTTTTCTGCCATAGGCTGCAACCTTTTTCTTATCACCTCCATTACAGTTTCAAAGTCAAGTGTCTCTTTCCATTGAATCTTTTTCAGGAAAGCTTTCCATCGGGTAATGCGTGCTACATCTGTTGAAAAATCTTCTGTGAACAACTGTAATTCAGGATTGTACGTAAGACCACGATTGTCGAAAGTCGCCTTGATAGCATCGTATAATGTTTCATCATCCAAGTCTCTCTTTGTCAAGAGTTGATAGCAGTCGAAGAAATCTTTCATGCGACTATTAAGTACATCACGGTCTATCATCGTATGGAATTTCTCGGCGACAACTGTCTCCAAGGAATATGCTTGTATGTTTACAGATGGAATGTCTGGCAAAAGCAATGGAAAATCAATGGTTGTGGGATATGGGGTAACAACATCACCAAAACCAATGTCAACAGACATGTTATAAGAAATGGTATCCATGTGGGCAGTAAAGTAGAATCGGGTGCCAGGATATTTCTTTTCGACAGTGATAGGTTCCAACCTGATGCTATCAACGTCAAACGACACTCCATCCTCATCGCATACTATGTCCAAGATTTCTTGGAACACATGCGCAAGGAAATCCCTGTCACGGCTGATTCTGTCTGCCAAAAAGTCAACATCTACCGTAGGACGTGCCTCAAGTCCATTCATAGCATAAAGCAAAGAGCCTCCTTTTAATAAGAAGTTGTCCTTATATTGGCTAACAGATACTCTGTAAAGCAACCTTTCGTTAAAGTATCTTGCCAAGAGATACATATATTTATAGCCTGTTTCATTCATTAGATTGAGCAAGCGTGTCTTTACAGACTTGCCGTAGTTTTTCTTTCCCATTTTATTCTATTGCTATTTCAAGATAATTCTTCAATGTGTTGAACACTCTGAGGCGTTTGGCATAATCTTGCAAACGAGTGAGATTTCGGTTGGGCTTTCTCAGATAGGAGCGTATCACTTCTGTACAAACATCCAGCCCCAATTTGTTTCTGTATTTCACAGCATCGCAAACACTTCGCTCCATGTCGGTGACGCGAACATGATACCCAGAAATTTCTGCATTCATAATGCCAAACTCCAAGTTCTCTTTCTTCCAATAATACAACTCTATCGGTAGCGTATCAGGTATAACTACTTTCCGTTTGTTGGCGATGGCAATGCAAAAAGCAGGTGGAACAGTTGTCGAAAGCTGATGGTAAGCCCACGCATTGTATAGACATACAATGCCATTAGGTACAATCCGCTCCACATCTATCATTGTATTAAGCAAGGTATCGGGAACGGCATATATGCCATGACGCAACTTTATCAAGTCGCCACGCTCCTTAGCTCTCAACAGTCGTTTATACTCTGACAAATGAGATATATCTGTAGTGGAGATAGTGCCACCAAGTGCTGCCACCTTACTAATTATATTATTATCCATATCACATCTAATAAAATGTTATTACTGCTGCAAAAATACAATTAATTACGAAAACACGGCAATATTCTACGGATAATTTTATAAAATACCGCACATTTTTGCATGTTATTATAATTCTATTTGAAGTTTTAGCGGACAGCAATAATTGTATTAACATCCATCAAGATATTTTCCCAGAAAATATAGAACTATTAATAAAATTGCTTAACACTTATTTTTCAGTATGAGAGAAATTATATAATTTTGCTTTCGGATTATCATGTCTCAATTTTCATATTAAGTCAAGACGAGTTCTTGTACAAATATCATGGAGACAGCTCACGCCGTGTGGAGGAGCTGTCTCTTATACACATCTCCGAGCCCACGAGACTCCTGAGCATCTCGTA
>ERZ1026884.47-NODE-47-length-76349-cov-12.482869_pt1 | contig 76349 bp, 57 predicted proteins | sample MGYA00380172_ERZ1026884 | MGnify/ENA primary metagenome ERZ1026884 (study PRJEB33269, sample SAMEA4719808) | human gut metagenome | biome: human-associated habitat; feature: organic feature; material: feces | place: Cameroon | collected 2013-10 ... | reverse complement strand
CCATTTAACCATGCTACTTATCGACATCAAAATCCTACAAAACCATGCAGAAAAAAATCATAGATTTTGAACACCCTACCTAACGGGGTGAGGCTAGCGCGTGAAAATTCTTGATAAATCTATCAAATATCATGCAGAAAAAATTATGGATTTTGAACACCCTACTTAACGGGGTAATCCATTAAAATAATACACGAATTGAGGCATTTTATGCGTTTATTATTGTTGAATATCAATTATTTACAACATTAGAAAATCCTCAAAACCATGCAGATAAACATTACAGATTTTGAACACCCTACCTAATGGGGTAACGACGCACAGTTTGTAATACTTATTACTTCAAAGATTTATTATAGCACTGTCTGCACAAGGGCTCGTATTCATCTTGTTCGCCAAGGAGTACGCGCTTTTCGTCCTTTACGATGCGGTGTGAGACGTGCGCCAAATTGCCACACTTCACACAAATGGCGTGAACCTTGGTAACATCCTCGGCTATTGCCATAAGTTGAGGCATAGGACCGAAGGGAACACCTTTAAAGTCCATGTCTAACCCTGCAATGATTACACGCTTGCCACTGTTTGCTAATTCGTTGCATACATCCACAAGCGAGTCGTCAAAGAATTGGGCTTCGTCAATGCCTACTACTTGTGCTTCAGAAGCCATGAGCAAGATGCTACGGGCAGAGTCAACAGGCGTAGAGGCAATAGAAGTGGCATCGTGCGACACCACGTCCTCTTCAGAATAGCGTGTGTCGATGGCAGGTTTGTATATCTCAACACGTTGACGCGCAATGCGTGCACGTTTTAGTCGACGAATGAGTTCTTCGGTCTTACCCGAGAACATTGAACCGCAAATCACTTCGATGCGGCCACAAGATAGGTTAGTTGGTTCTTGATACATGGTTTATTGTTAGATTTAAGGGTGGTTCTAAGCAATTAAATCTTTTAGAACCACCCTTTTATTTATGTTTTATAATTCAGCCAAATCAACGAAGTCACCGCGTTTTTTGCGGTCTTCGATGAGTTGTTTGAGTTTGCGTTGGCGATCCTTAGCTACCCAATGGCGTGCAAACACGTTAGGAATGGCAACACCCAAGGCAATACACATAATGGTGATGGCTGAAGCCATACCAAACTTCATGGCGTTGGTAAGTTCGCCTACCACACCATTCATCTCGATGAGACCTACCAAAGCACGATACATCAATACACCAGGCACCATAGGGATTACACTGGGGATAGAGAGCACGTGGTTAGGAGCATGCACCCAGTGCACAGCCTTCACTGCGATAAGGCTTGCCAAGGCACTACCTGCGAGCGAACCAATAGCCAAACCCATGTCAAGACCCATGTTATTGTTGCTTGGACCTAAGTTGACAAAGTTACGTGTACACACGGCAATGATACCACCAATGGCAACCACCCAAAGCAAGCGGCGCGGAATGTTGAAGATCATTGAGAAGCCCATGGCTGAAATGGCAGCAGCGGCAGCATAACTGATGTAAGAGTTGTGCGGAATCATGGGAATGGTGTAGAATTGCGTGAGGTCGAAGTTTGATAGCTTCAAGAAGAACGCAATACCAAACGACATTGCCACGATCATCAAGAAGGTGTTAATGGCACGCGTTAAGCCCACTTGTATGTAATTGTCGAGCATATCGTCGACAAAGTTAATCAAGGGTACACCCGGCACAATAAAGAGGGCACAAGCCAAGAGTGGGTGGAGTGGGGTATCGGTCCACGAAGCTGGGAGGAAAGTAGTAGCCCAAGCAATGACCGTACTGATAAAAGCAGCAATGGCAATGCCCATATAGTTGTTCAAGCCTTTGCGCAACATCAATCCGCGCAGATACATACCAATGGCGGCAGCAAACGAGGCATAGAAGAAGGCTGTCCAGTCGCAACCAAACTGAATGCAGAAGCCACCACAGGCAAAACCAGTACCGATAGCAACTTGCACAGGCGTGTAGTTACGTGGGCGACGGGCAATTTCTTCGAGTTCTTCAGCATATTGCTCAATGCTATAGTCCTCGCGTATAGCCTTCCACGAGAGTTTACTGATAAGCGAGATGGTAGTCATGTTAATGCCATGCTTATCGCAGCGTTGGAATTTGCTGTACGAGTGTTCATTGTCGCTGAGGTTCACCATCAGCATGTTGAACTGCACATAGATGTGCAAGTGCTCTTCGGGCAGACCGAGGAAGGCAGCTGTGCGCTTCATATTGCGCATAATGCGATTGGTGTCGGCGGCGCTTTCCACCAACAATTGTCCGGTGCGGAGCAACAAATCGAGCTTATGTCTGATGAGTTGTTCGCGCGTCAGTTCAGTTTCTTTTGCCATTAAGTAATTTGATTGTGTATTTGTTTTCGGCTGCAAATTTACAAAAAATTAAGCAAAGCACTTGAATTTCAAGTAAGGAAACGAAAAAAGCATCCCGTTAGACCTAAAATCTAACAGGATGCTTAGTTGTTTATGGTTATCTATTTTAAAGACCTCTGATTATTGGTCAGCATCTTTCATTGCGGGGTTATATTGCAATTCTTGGTTAGGAATTGCGAAAATCAATTCTTTGGCATCGTGGTTAATTACACGTGCGCTACCATCAGCACCAACACCATATTTGGGGTCGTTAGCAGGGCAAGTGATGTCCTTCTTGAAACGCTTGAAAGTTTGGAGACTCTTACCTTCACCCCACATTTCTACACGCCAGTTAAAGAAAATCTCATCGAGGAGCTGGTCGTTAGTCATGCTTGCAAGTGAGGCAGCGGTAGTTTCATCGCGGTTATCAAGGATAGCCTTGAGATAAGTAGCAGCACTTGCTGTGTGACCTTCGCGAGCTTCAGCTTCGGCAGCAATGAGGTAGCATTCCTCAATACGCATAAAGTGGATGTCGCTTTCCCAGCTACGGTCGCCCATGATTTCAGAAGAGCGATCTGAGTGGAACTTGCCAGTAGGCAACAGCGCGAGCGGACTACCTTGCCAAGCTACGTAGTAGGGGCTATTTGTAAACCAACCACGACGTGCATCACTTTCGGGGATTTGGTTAAAGAGGTCAGAGTTGATAACCTTGAAGTCACCTGCAGCAGTGTAGCTATAAGTGTAAAGGTCCATCATGCCCCAGAAGGTACACAAACCACCTGTGTTATCAGCAGTGACATCTACACCCCACAACCAGTCGTTGTTATTTACGGTGTTAAAGCCGTAGTTCAAGTCGCTCTTTGGGAGGATTGTCTTGCCAGCACCTTGTGCAGCTTCGATAGCGAGGTCAGCATTAGCCTTGGCGTTTACATTGTCGCCCATCTGCAAGTAAGCATAAGCCTTCAAAGTGTAGGCAACAGCCAAACTCGGTTGGTCGATTGTTGAAGTGTAACCAGCTTCGGCAGCATCGTTGAAAGCTACAATGGCACTATCCAAGTCTTCGAAAATTAACTTGTAAACATTTTCAGTAGTTTGGGGTGCCTTGTAAGTTGTTGATTGCTCACGATAGATAGGCAAAACTTTTTTATTCTTATAAGTAGCGTAGTCACCTGTGAAAAGGTTTACCAAGTTACTATAAGCAAAGGCTCTTGCGGTCTTAGCTTGTGCAAAGTAAAGCTTTTTGCTTGCATCTTCGGGAATCTGAGTATCACTGCCAAGAGTGGTAAATGTAAAGTTACAAGCGTCAACTACTTTGTAGTAGAAGTACCAATTGCTTGAAGTGAAATTCTTGTTTGTGGCAGTTCCTTGTGCTTCTTGGCGGAAGTAGCCGTAGTTTGAACCACGCGACATTACCATATCGTGCGACATGATGTCGGTTGAGATGTCTACAGATTTCTGTCCGAAGTCACTTTGGCTGTCTGAGCCACCTGCTTGCCAACGAATCAAAGAAGTGGTTACACCATTCAAGTCACCGAGCAGAGCGTTAGGGTTCCACTTTGCAGACTCTTCAAGTTGGTCGGGGGTAATATAGCTACCATCTGTTTCGCGGTCGAGGAAACTTTCAGAGCAAGCTGAGAACGACAGCAAGGCAGTAGCCATAACCGGGATATATGCTAAAAACTTATATTTCATGATTTAATTTCTTTTTATTGTGCTATGGATAAGCAGTTGAAATTTCTCAATTTGTTTTACGCAGTCAATGTGGATTAGAAGTTAAACTTCAAACCTACAGTGAAGCTTGATGAAGGCAGATACTGCGTGTCTTTTGTCATACCATCGCTTGTGGTGCCCGGCATAAAGCCCTTGCGTGCGCTGAGCAAGAAGAGGTTCTCGCCTGTAGCATAGATCTGTGCACCGTGCATACCGCCCAAACGACTTGTGAGAGATTCGGGGAAGTTGTAAGCCAAACGGATGTTAGAAAGCTGCAAGTAGTTACGCTTTGTAAGGAAGCGAGTGCTACGTGCATTGGCATAATTACCAAGGGTAGTACCATTGGTAAGTGCGGGAACATCTGTTATATCGCCAGCCTTTGTCCAACGATTTTCCATGTCCTTGTGCCAGTTGTGTGTACCCAATTCGCCATCACCCATCAAGCGTGCATACACATAGTCGTAAGCATAACCACCGAGTGCATAAGTGAAGGTAGTGCTGAGGCTGAAGTCCTTTACGCGGAGGTCGAAACCGAAGCCACCTGTGAGTTTAGGAGTAGCCGACTTGCCCACGAAGTCACTTGCTGCTTGTGTCCAGTTTGAAGTAGGAGTACCTTCTACCAAGCTATATTGTTCGCCCTTATGATTCTTCTTGTAGACTTCTACGTCGGTTACATTCTCTTGCAATACATTGCCTGCTGCGTCAATCGCATTGATAGTCTTGTAGAGTGCATAACCTGTTTCTGGGTCAACACCCTTATAAGTGGGCATGTAGAAGTCGTAGATTGAACCACCCTTCACCCAAGTGAAACGGCTTGTGTATTGATAGAAGTCCATGCGGTTGCCGCTTTGACCATCCATCGGGAGTTCTACGATGCTGTTCTTGTAGTGTGAACCATTCAAGCGGATGTCGAGGCTTACGTCCTTTGTCTTTACAGCGTGTGCAGTCAAGTTGAATTCTACACCAGCGTTACGCATCTTACCATCGTTAACAGGGATAGAAGCATAACCTTGTGAAAGCGCTGTGCTGCGGAGGAAGAGCATGTCTGAAGTCAAACGGTTGAAGTAGTCAACTTCACCTTCCACAATACCTGCAATGTCAAATTCAACACCCACGTTTACGTTCTGCGTCTTTTCCCAAGTAAGGTTTTTGTTACCCTTGCGGTTAAAGACAATAGAGGGCGCATCGTTCATGTTGCGGATTGTATACATATCCGTGTAAGGATAGTAGGCTGAAATACCTAAACCTAAGACAGCATCATCGTCCAATGACTGGTTACCTGTTACACCCCATGAAGCTTTGAGCTTAAGGTTGCGCAACCAAGTAACATCGCGCATAAAGTCTTCCTTCGTTACGTTCCATGCAGCACCTACAGAACCGAATGTACCCCAACGATTACCCTTGGCAAAACGTGAAGAACCATCGGCACGGAGCGCACCATTGATGAAGTACTTTTCTGCATAGTCGTAAGAGAGCTGACCAAACCAGCTATCGAGTGAATAGCCGTAGTTGTAACCTGTGAGATTTTGATAAGATACTGCATTACCATAGGTCAAACCATCCGCACGAACCAACATCTTCTTTTGACCATAGGTTAATTGGTTGTCAGTCCAAGTAGATTCGTGACCAACAAAGGCATTAAAGCTGTGTGTATCTTTATAAGTGTGCTTCCATGAAAGAATCTGGTTGCCTACAACTTGGCGTGAAATGGCACTTGTATTTTCGTAAATACCATTACCCTCAGAGTCACCATAGAAGGGGTTGGTTACGACATTGTTGTTAGAGTGGAGGTACATGTAACCCAAACCTGCAGTAAGCTTAAAGTCGTTGAGGAACGAAGCTTCCAACTGACCATTACCTGTGAATTGGTCAGCATCTGTTTGGTTGATATCCAAATTAGCTGCACCAGCAGGGTTCACGTTGGGATAAGCAGGACGACCATTCTCCATACCATAATCGTACTTATAACCACCTACGTAAGCATCGGGGATACGATTACCATTTGCATCGCGTTGGAAAACGGGATAGAGGTAAGGCATAGAGTTGATGAAGTTCATGGCGTTGTTCGACGCATTTACATCCTGTACAGACTTATTCTGACGAGAGTTAGCATACGACAACGAGGTTGAACCCTTCAACCAGTTGGTAATCTGTAAGTCCATGTTGCTACGAGCCGTGAAACGACGGTAGTCAGCACCCACAAGGTAACCCTTATCCTTTGTAAAGCCTAAAGAGGTGTAAGTCTTTATGCGGTCGGTACCACCTGTAAGGTTGATACCTGCATCCACCTTCTGACCTGTGCGGAAGAGTTCGTCTTCCCAGCTATCGGGGTTGTATTTGCGAGTGACGCCACTGTTAAAGCGACCTGTAGCAGGGTCGATAAGGTCGGCACCATCAGCATTCCACATATTATAAACAGAAGGAATACCACCGTTTTGGTCGTCGAAGAGGGTAGCCGAAGCAGCACCAATAGCTTCTTCTTCAGTTGCACCCTGCTTCATAAAGTTGTTCTTGAGGCTTTCCCAAGAGAGTTCAACGAAACGTTCGGGCGACTTGATTACATCGTAAGTAGGCAACCAACGTCCGCTAACCGAATATTTCACGTCAGCACCGATAGAGAGCTTGCCTGCTTTACCTTTCTTAGTTGAGATAATGATAACACCGTTAGCACCACGCGAACCATAAAGGGCAGTAGCTGTAGCGTCCTTCATAAGGTCGAGGCTCTCGATATCCTTAGGGTCGATGCTTGAGAGGTCGCCTGCGTAAGGCATACCATCTACCACGATGAGAGGCTGAGCTGCAGCATTTACCGAACCGATACCACGCATCACGATTGTAGAGTTAGCACCCGGGTTACCGTCGCCCTGCATAATCTGTACACCAGCAACTTCACCTGCAAGGGCAGAGGTAACTTCGGTAGTAGCCTTGTTTTCTACCACGTCGCCTTTAATCTTGGCAGCAGCACCTGTAAACGAAGCCTTTGTAGCTTTACCATAAGCCACTACGTATGCTTCGCCAAGCGTCTGTTCGTTGTCTTTGAGCGTTACCTGCATATTGGCAGACACGCTGACAGTTTGCGTACCCATACCGAAGTAGCTAAAGGTAATTTGTTTAGCGTTAGAAGGTATGTTCTTCAAACTGAAGTTACCGTTGGCGTCGGTCTTGGTCTTAATTTGTGAACCTTTTACATGTACAGTTGCGCCGGCTATCGGTGCGCCGTTGGTGTCGAGCACACGACCAGTCACGCGCTTCTGGGCTGAAGCAGTGGCTGCAGTCATCAGCAGCGCTGCTCCCATGAGCACTAACTTTTTGTTCATAATCTAACCGTTTTTTATTTTAATGTTTGTTTGTATCGTGTAAATATGCGAACGGGAGTTTAGTGTTGTGTTGTATTTACTTTTATTCTCCCTAATCTAACAGAATGACGAAAAAGAAAGCTATTCTGTTGTTTTTGGTTGCATTTTGTTGAGAAAAGTACATTAAATAAAGATTTTTGTCTTCTCTACGGCTGCAAATATATGTATAATTTTTAATACGCAAATAATTATGTGCAGTTTTTTTTAAGTTTTGTGCGCATTTTTTGAAAAATGGCGGATTTTTGTAAAGCAAATATACATTTGTTGCACAAAAAGTAAGATAGAGTGCATAAGAAAAGACATAGATTGCATGAAACGAAGTGTTTAGTTTTTATAAAATTTGCGTTTGGTATGGGGCTTGATGATAATCATACCTATAATAGATATATATAGGGGTGATTTTTAAAATTCTCACCCTCTTTTCAAATGCGAATTCTTATAAAAAGTATCATGGTATGATATGATTGTTTCGAAAGCATGATACGATCATATCAAAGCATGATACGACTGTACATGTTAAGTTCCAAATCTAAGTATCACAATTGTAAAAGGACATATAGTCGCTTACATCGTTCGTTGTAGCTATGTGTCTTCATAATTAAATCAGAAGATGGTGAATGAAATATTTGGTTTCGCTGCTGCAGCATGAAATTTAACAAAGTGTTCTCCAATATTCGTGGTAAAACATGTACTGCTGTAATAGATGCAGTGATAGCTAGTGAAACCAACCCCGAAAAGTTGTTAGAACTTTGTACGCATTGGAAACTCAAGTCAACGAAAGAGGAGATCGCTTTGGCTGTAGAGGGAAAGTTCACCGAGCATCACATATTCATGGTTAGAGCAATCCGTACCATAGACCACCTTGACAAGGAAATCGAACGAAGGATGCAACCATTAGAGGAACGCATCAGACAACTTTGCGAAATTCCAGGAATGTCTACGAAGTCTTTGCGAGAATTCCTTTTTCAATGAATTGTAAAATAGATTAAGAGTCGTATTTTTGTCGAAAGTTGCGATGAAAAGGCGCTTTTTTAGAGTTATTCAGCTTTTCATTTAATGTTATTTGTGTTAATAGAAGTGTCCGATTGGTACCAATCGGACAACTATTTGGGGGCAATCGGACACATAGTACAAGCAATCGGACACTTTAAACGTTCGTGATGATATACTTTTGCAAATAATTTTAACGAAAACATGTTTAATATGAAAAAGAAACGACTTCATTTTTTGGCAAGGGCAGCAATGACGTTGCTACTTGTCATGTTCGCCACCATTGGTGCGAGGGCGGACGAGGGGACGCTTTCGGGTAGCGGAACTGCTGCCGACCCCTATTTAATTGGCAGTGACGCTGATTGGGAAACCTTTGTCAGTTATATTAACGACAAAGGAGGCCTGTATCGCTACAAAAACTATAAGCTTACTGCCGACATTAAAGTTACCTCAATGGCCGGAAAGAATAATGACGACAATGCTTTTAAAGGTATCTTTGATGGTAATGGTCATACGATGACGCTCAATCTGACAACTGATGGTAACTCGTACTGCGCTCCATTTCGTTATGTAGGTAAAAGTACTTTCAAACGATTACACATTGCGGGTAAGATTACTTCGAATAGTTATAACGCAGCAAGTCTTGTGGGTTATCAAAGATACGGTACACTGAATATCTACAATTGTTGGAGCAGTGTGGATATTATGTGCACTAAAAAAAGCTCTTATTCATGCAATGCAGGATTTGTAGGCTATATTTATGAAAGTGATATCAACATCAACAATTGCCGCTTTGATGGTAGTTTGCAAGGAGCTGATGCTGACGGGTGTTCTGGATTTGTTGGCCAACGTAATTCTAACAGCAGTTCGATGAAAATCAGCAATTGTCTCTTTGCCCCAACACAGCTGACAGTTGCTACTGATAATAGCTATACCTTTGCATACAAAAGTGATGTCAATACCAATAATTATTATACTACGCCTTTAGGTAAAGAACAAGGCACTGCTATTGGCAATATGACAGATAGTGAGCTACTAAATAAACTTGGTAAGGGTTGGGAAAAGAAGGGAGATAAAATAGTCCCGTCTTTGACATCAAAAACCTAAGTACTGGTAGCATTGAGTGCAACACATTCTGGGCCTATACAGGCGAAGAAGTCACTGTGACTCCTACGGTGAAGGATATGGACGGCAACACGGTGTCGTCTGAAAATTACAGCGTTAGTTTCTCGCCCAGTCCAGTAAAGGAAGTGGGCCGATACACAATGACCGTAACAAGCAATACCGCCAATGGCTATAGCGGTACGCTGACTCATCAGTTTGAAGTTGCTCAGAATATAAGCGGTACGGGAACGCAAGAAGATCCCTACCTTATCACGTCTGCTGAGGATTGGAACCTCTTTGCGAAATCGGTAGAAGGTGGTATCGATTATTCTAAAAAGTACGTTAAACTAACCAACGATATTACCATTTCAACCATGGTGGGCGTTTGTGATGAAAGTGGTGACAGACCCTTTAGAGGTATCTTCGAAGGCGATAATCACACGCTTACCGCCAATATCACAAGCACAGCCACCGATGATAATAAAAACAATCAAGGTGTGGCTCCGTTCCATCTTATAAAACAAGCAACTATTCAAAACCTAACCGTTGCAGGTCAAATTACATCTGCAAGCAAATATGCTGCAGGTTTGGTAGGTTGGGTAGATGGTGATTATAACAGTTCATACATCAAAAATTGTGTAGTTAAAGCAACCATTACCACCAGTGCTGACTGGGCTGGAGGTTTTGTTGGTAACATTTGCTATAGCGATCGAAATTACTTATATTTTACCAATTGTGTATTTGCAGGTCACATCAACAACACGAGTAGCGACGATAGTCGCAGAGCGGGCGGTTTTTGTGGATATGGTTATGGTGATAGTTACTTTGAAAACTGTCTGGAGAATGGTTCCTATACCAATGTTACTTACATGAATCCAAGGAATGCTTATGGTATTTTTTCTAATGATAGAGTTAATAGCCTTTATTACATCAACAAAATAGCAGTAAATAATAAGTACATCGCTAAAGAATATGGTTGCTACCAAGTGGCGAATACGGCTCCAGCTGATGAATTATATTTGAAACGCGAAATTAAGGGCTATCAATTTTATCAGTCTGTTTGGATTACAGGGCTAAACGATAGCTATCCATATAATAATGGCGAAGAAGTGAGCTTGGCCTATGAGCTGAAGACGAATAGCGGCAAATTGACCAAGGATACAGACTATACGGTGACGCTTTCGTCCAACGCACCAGCAGCTGCTGGCGATTATACGATTAGCTTTACGGCTAAAGAGGGTAATAGTGGTGGTTACGCGGGAACCACAACACGCACTTTCAGTGTCATGGAAGGTGAAGATTTGGATGGCTATGTATTTAAAACAGAAGGCGAAGGTGAGAGTAAGGTGTACCTCATCAATGATGAGCGCGACTTAGAGCGTTTGGCTGCCTATGTGAATAGTGGCCACGAAGCTACAGACAAAACCTTTAAACAGACTGCCGATATTACTTTAACCGCTGCGCATACATCTATCGGTGGATACTTTGAAGGGAATAACAGATATTTTAAGGGTACTTATGATGGCAATAACAAGACAATTAGCAAATTAATTGTCAACGCGCCTTACAGTAGCTATCAAGGTCTCTTTGGATATACTCAGAAAGCTGTGATTAAGAATGTGATACTCGCTAATTGTAATATTACGGGCAAACAAAATACGGGTGGTATTGTAGGTTATGCGTCGACGTCCACCGCCATTGAGAATTGCCATGTTAATGGTAATATCAATGCAACGGCGAGCGATGCAGGAGCCCATGGTGGTATTGTTGGATTTGCCACAGCAACAAGTATCACGAATTGTACCGTAACCGGAACCATTTCAACCTCAGTCAGCAATGACAATTATGGTGGTATCGTAGGTGCTGCGAATTATGATGTTGTCATAACTTCGTGCGAAAATGCTGCCAATATATCAGGTGACGGACAAAATCATGGTGGTATCGTAGGTCGGGATAACAGTGGTAGTAATAAATTTAAGTACTGTTTAAATACAGGTGTGGTTAATGGCAATCAATTCGTGGGTGCCATTGCTGGTGAGGAGTATTCTGTACGCAATTATGACCATTGCTATTATCCAAATGGAAGTACTATAAAGGCGTTCGGCACTTCTTCAAGCTCTAATGACTACAGAGGATATGGAGAAGTAGCGTACGCTGTCACTACAGGTGAGCATATCAGTAAAATTGATATTGCAGAAGGAACTGTTGTCACCAGTGCAATCAGTGGTAAAAAGTATTGTACAAAAGGTGACTGGACATTGACCTTGACACCTGATCAAACCGATGTGACATTTGTATCGTATGCTTGTGAGGGTGGTACGCTTTCTGACTTAACAACTGCTGACGGTACACACAAGTTGACTATAACGGACAAAGATGTGACTATCTCAGCTCTTGTAAGCAACAATGATGCTACTGACGTCAATGGCGTTACGATTGCTGCCATACCCGACATGCGTTGGTTGGGTAATGTGGGTGTTGTCCCCACTATCACGATGACCAACGGTGAAACTTCGCTTGTTTTAGGCACTGACTATATTGTAGAGGGTAGCAATAACACGGCTATTGGCGAGGCTACAATCACAATAAAGGGTATCAACAACTACAAGGGTACGACAACTAAAAAATTCAATATCGTTGACTTCACACTTCAGGATGCTTCAGCAGCTAATAGTGCTACAAACCCCTATTTGATTACAACCGCTGAGGATTTGGAGGCATTAGCAAGCATTGTCAATACAGGTTCACGTCTGGGTGGATACTACAAGCAGAGTGCTGATATCACTCTGTCCGATGAACATACAGCTATCGGAAATAGTAGTAATACACCATTCAAGGGTATCTACGACGGTGACAATAAAGTCATCAAAGGCTTGTTGATCAACCAAGCAGAGGGAACATACCAAGGTTTGTTTGGCAGAGCATATAAAGCAACTATTCAAAATGTAATTATCGAAAATTGCGATATTACTGCAAAAGATTATGTAGGAGGCATCTGTGGACATGCAAGTGAAACGACTATATCTAATTGTAAAGTTAGTGGAGCTATTAAGACAGCAGATGGGGTTGATGGAATGTATCATGGCGGTATTGCTGGGTACATCAATGATAAATCCATAAGCAGTTGCGTTAACACGGCCAGCGTTAAGGGTAATAATTCCAAAAGCCAATATTATGGTGGCATTGTTGGCTTTTCAAGTTATACAAGAGTAACCGATTGTTTTAATGCTGGAATTGTACAAGGTACTTCGTTTGTAGGCTCTATTGTAGGAAAGAATAATTCTACTTCAACATTAAGAGATAACTATCACACTACAACTACGACTGGTGGCGTCGGTGCTAATGGTGTTGCTACGGGTACAGACCAAGTGGGTACTACAACAGTAGCAAAGATAACGGCTACAGAGGGTGTAACATTAACACTGCCTACTACACCTACTTACGTATGGAATAATGAGAACCTATACGGAAGTGGCGTTGTTGTAACACTTGATTGCACCGTACCCGAAGGTAAATATTGGGATCACTATACAGTAAATAATGGTAAGATTAGCAATGCTGGTGTCAAAGGTGGTGAACATACTTTGACGGACTTCACTGCTGATGTCGTTATTTCTGCTACGTTTGCCAGTGAACTTACTGACATAGCTACCGCAGGTGCCATTATTGCTGATATAGAGGATTTGACCTATAATGGCAAAGAGCAACATCCAAGCCCCGTTGTTACATTGAATTCGAATGTACTTGAGGCGGAATCTAACTATCAGGTAACCTATAGCGAAGGTTGTACCAATGTTGGCACTTATACAATCACGGTTGAAGGTATTGGCCGTTACAGTGGAAGGTTAACTAAGACCTTTAAGATTGTGCCTTATGATATCAGTGGTTGCGATATAAAAGTTGAAAACAAGCCCTATACAGGCGATGTTATCAATGTGACACCTACCGTAAAGTATGGGTCTATTACGTTGGCGCAAGGTGAGGATAAGGATTACACCTTTGTGACCAATCCTACTACTGTTAAGGAGGGTGGTGATTATACGTTGACAGTTACGGGTAAGGGTAACTATACTGGTACGAAGGAGGTACCATTCAATGTGTACTATTCAACGCCTACTGAATTGAGTTGCACAAATGTAACGGCGACAACCGCTATTGTAACGTGGAAAGATACTTATGCTGCGAAATGGACAGTAGCGTACAGCACCGACAAGACCTTTGAAAGTGCAGCGCATATCGACGTCGAAAACGCAAAAACTGCTTCACTTGAAAATCTCTCAGCAGATCAAGTATATTACGTTCGTGTGAAGGCCGTCTATGGAAGCCAAGAGAGCGATTGGAGTAACGTTTGCAGCTTTGAACCCACTACGAAGTTATTGGTTGGTTCGGGCAATAATACATCTAGTTCCTTGCCCTTCAGTAATTGGTACTATTATGGTCTGACGCAACAAATCTATACTGCTAAAGAACTTGGAAACAAGGCTGGTAGCATTATGGCGTTAGACTTCTTCAGAACTGATAACAATTCGTGCAACAACACAATTGAAATCTATCTGGTCAAGACAGATAAGATGATGTTTACTACTTCATCAGATTGGATTTCAGTAACGGAGGAGGACAAAGTGTATGATGGTAAGATGCAGTTCGAAAGTAATCAATGGACTACCATCGAACTTACTAAGCCATTTGACTATGATGGTGTTAGCAATCTTGCTTTAATCGTTTACGATAAAAATGTGAAAGGAGATAGCTACGGATCCGGTCGTAATTTCAGAACCTTTAAAGGCAATGACAATCAAACGTTGTATTTTAGAAAAGACGACGTTGATCCCACTATCAGACCTACCGTCACTGGATATCGTAGTAACTCAAAGAATCAACTGCGCATTCGCATGGCCGATAAGGTTACGATGAATGGTTTGGGTATTATGTCATACGCAAGTGACAACGTGCTCGATTTCTCTAACATCAGCGACCTTACGGCTCACTACGCAAGCGGCTTTACCTCTATGGCTAATAACGCTGGCGTGCTGACAATGAAGCAAACGGAGACGACACCTGCGGGTGAGGGATTAATGTTGAAGGGTACTGCTAACGAGACCTTCTATGTGCCTGCACTCTTTAATCTTACGCCTGAAGCGCTGACTGGTAATAACCTTAAGGGCCTCACGAAGATTACTGAAGTTGAGACGACTGAGGGTGATAAAACCAACTTCATTCTCTCTCAACAGAAGGGTGTGATAGCTTGGTATCCTTTGGCTGCTAAGTATGCTTTGAAGGCTCATAGTGCTTACTTGCAATTGCTCACCAACGATGTCTTTACGGGTGACGGTACACGCGCTATCAGCATGGAATTTGAAGACGGTGTAACGACCGGCCTCATTCAGATAGCAACAGGCGAGGCTGAAGACGGTGACTGGTATGGCATCGACGGCATTAAGTTCAATCAAAAGCCTACTCAGAGAGGTGTTTACATTAATAATGGCCGCAAGGTAATCGTTAAGTAACAAATGAATATGAAGAAAAGATATATAAGTCCTACCTCTCAGGTAGTATTGCTCGATATGCAGCAGATGTTGGCTCTAAGTCCTGGCAATGGAGTAGATGGCAATGTACGTGCCCCAGGCGAAAGTCAACTCTCACGTGAGTATGAAGGCTTTGGTGCCAGCGAATATTGGGATACTTCGGAGGATTAATCCTCGTGTATAAATAAGAAGAGTGTGTGTCGTAAACAAGCATCTTGTTCGTGACACACACTCTTTTTTGTTGTTTGTAATATGAGACAATCTAATGAGTAAATTGCAGTTTCTCTGCCTAATTGCAGTTTGAAAGTGTTAAGTAGACTCTATTTAACTGAAGTTTCGGATTTAGCCCGCCCTTGCTAAATCCGAAACATCAGTTAGTACTATCTGTGAACCGTTGCCTTAAAAATCCAGACGCAGGACGCGTCGCCCCCCCATTAGTGTTAGCGTTTGGTGGTAGCGTTTGGTGCTAGCGCTTAATGCTTGAGCAGCAGCTTGAGTCCTTTCGCATATTTATGTGTTACCGGACAACAATATACCTTCTGCACGTCACCGGGCACAACTCGCTACGCCATCTGCCCATCACGCCACTCGCGGGGCGTCATGCCCATGCGGTCGCTGAATATCTTGTACAACTGGCTGCGCGATGTAAAGCCACAAGCCGACGATACACTCTCGTTGGTGTACTCGGGGTGGGCCTTGATGTAGTCCTGAGCCTCCTTAAAACGTATGTCGCTCAACCAAATGCGGAAGGTGGTGTGCAAATGCTGGTCGAAATAGATGCTGAGGGTGTGGCGCACCACACCTATGCTCTGTGAGAGTTTGACCATGTTGACGGTGGTGTCGCGAAAGTTCTTTTCGGCACACCATGCAGCAAGGGCAGCCTCAACAACACGCACCATTTCGGGTGACAACTGCTCGGGTGCTTTGTTTGATGCTGACTCATCAGCGTTGCCATCTGCCATTGGCTGTGAGACGTCGGCGTTATCATCAGCGGCTACATCGGTCAGCACCTCGTCAATGGGGGCAAGGTTGTAGCCCATGGCCACAAAACTCAGGTTGAAGATGATGGTGGAGAGCAGCATGGCCGGCCCTACAACAAAAAGCAGCGGGCGCCACATGATGGCAGCCACAATCGTGAGTGAGATGCAGCAAAACAGCAGGTAGCCCGACCACGTGTAGCGCACATAGGGCATGATGTCGCCCCCCGTTTCGGCTTCTACCCTACTCCTGTTGCGACGGATCTCGCAGAGGGGTATGACAATGCTCATGAGCACGGACACAAAAAAGAGGGTGTGTAACACCATTTGCGTAGAAGGCATGTACAGGCTGTTGCGCGTCGACCACCCGCTGTTAAATGTAACGAGTGTGACTACAAACATTAGGGCAAACAACAAGTCGTAGCGACGGCGACGACGCTTTTCGCACTCCATATTGAGTACGGAATGGGCCACCAGGAAGCTGACGGGGGTGTAGAACAGTATGTTTACTATCAAGCCGGCATCGTCGCTGTGGGCCCTGAAGCCACAGGCCATTTGCAGGGCGTAGTGTGTCACCAACAGCACATCGGCGGCCACGAGCGACCAGCGCGACTTTTCGTACTGACGGTTGACTACGGACATCTGAAAGCGTGATACGACAAGCAAGAGTACTTGCATGGCAAACACTAACAGACAGGTGTATTGTAAGAGATATAAGGATGACATTTGTTGATTATTATTGACACGTTGGCGGAACAAAAATTAGTTAATAATTGATGTATGAAAAGTTGTACATATCGTTGATTTTGTGTAATTTGAGTAGTACTCAATCTATTAATTCTAAATCTTCGTATGCACAATTTTTGCGCAATATTCGCTAAAATTTTTGAGATATGCAAACGTTTCTCCAAAAAAACTTGGTCAACGAACATGGTAATATTTCTTGTCGAGGAGTAGTACTCCGTTTCTCTGACTTGGAGGTTGTTGCCCTAAATCTTACAGCCGAGGCATTAAGCATTGGCTGGTAGTTTAAGGCAGCATAGCCATTACTAAAAATTAGGGTGTCCAGTTCAACGTTCTCGTTTTTGATATTGATTTAACTGACGTTTCGGATTTAACAAGGGCGGGCTGAATCATCGGCGGCACCTCAGCAATTCAAGCAAGCTTGATTGCATTCGGTTTGCACGATAATTCGGGTAAAACCCTCATTCACATACCTGGCTACCTTATCTCACCCCTAACGGGGTGACCCATTAAAATAACACACGAATTGAGGCATTTCGTGCGTTTGTCATATTTTCCGTATCAATCCCGTATCGTTCCCGTATCGTTCCCGTATCGTTCCCGTATCGTTCCCGTATCGTTTCCGTATCATTTCCGTATCGTTTCCGTATCGTTTCCGTATCGTTTCCGTATCGTTTCCGTATCATCCTCCTATCATCCTCCTATTGCGAAGCGGAAAACAATACGGAAACAATACGGAATCGAACGAATGATGAACGAATGAGGATCGGTGGAACAAGGGTGGTTCATCTTACTATCATTGTAAATTCTTATGACAATGGTAAGACTCAAACAAACTATTTGGGTGTCAAAATGTCTCTATCGACGACGACAAAATCCGATAAATTCATACATAAAAAATCTCGGATTTTGAACACCCTACCTTTCAGGGCGTGTATTATCGGCGGCACCTCAGCAATTCAAGCAAGCTTGATTGCATTCGGTTTGCACGATAATTCAGGGCGTGCATTATCGGCTGCACCTCAGCAATCCAATTAAAGCCCGATTTTATAAAATTGCGCTGAAAATACAACTTGTTTTATTTTCATTATCAATCAAAAAACTTCATGACACATAGATCGTGCAGAACCAAATTCGCATTTTTTAGAACAACAAATAGCATTGCTAAAATTCTTATTTGTAATTTTGCAGAGATGAAACAAGAAACAAATACAAATCAGTTTAACACGTTGGCTGAAAAACCTGTGGGTTCGCTGCTTATGCAGTATGCCATTCCTGCTATTGTAGCTATGGCAGCCTCTTCAGTCTACAATATTATTGACGGTATTTTTATTGGGCAAGGTGTGGGTCCCGAAGCCATTATGGGTTTGGCACTTACCGGACCGTTGATGTCGCTCACTGCAGCGTTTGGTGCCATGGTCGGTGTGGGTGCTGCCACATTGATGAGTGTGAAGCTTGGACAGAAAGACTACGACACGGCAAAGAAAATATTGGGTAACGTAGTGATAATGAACCTTGCGCTCGGTATTACGCTTGGCGTGGTGTTGCTCTGCTTTATCAATCCTATCTTGCGCTTTTTTGGCGCTAGCGATGTGACATTGCCTTATGCTCGACAATTCATGTCCATAATCTTGGTGGGTAATGTGGTGACGCACATGTATTTAGGACTCAACTCCATGTTGCGCTCTACCAACCGTCCGCAGAAAGCCATGTACGCCACCTTTGGTACGGTGTTGCTCAACTGCCTTTTAGCACCTATATTTATATTTGTGTTAGGGTGGGGTATACGGGGTGCTGCCGTAGCCACAATCATGGCACAGCTTGTGATGCTGATGTGGCAGTTGCGTTTGTTCTCGAACAAGGCCGATATGATTCATCTGAGTCGCGACATTATCAAACTCGATATGCGCATTGTGCGTGAGTCGCTCATAGTGGGACTTCCGCAGTTTCTTATCAACCTTTGCGCCTGTTTGGTAGCAGCCATGATGACGCGTAGTCTCACCACCTATGGTGGCGATGTGGCAGTAGGTTCGTTTGGTATATGCAATCGACTGATACTTTTCATTGTGATGGTTGTTATTGGTTTAAACCAAGGCATGCAACCCATTGCAGGGTATAACTTTGGTGCAAAACGCTACGATCGTGTGCTCGGTGTGTTGAAGCGTGCGCTATGTGTGGGCACCTGCATCACGATGATAGGTTTTATTATAGGCGTGTTCTTCCCCACACCTTTTGTTTCGTTGTTTGCCAAAGACTCTCCCGAATTGGTAAGTATGGCAGCACACGCCTTGAGTTGTATGGTCATGATGTTTCCTATTGTGGGTATACAAATTGTGTCGACCGCATTCTTCCAAAGCATTGGTTATGCTCCCAAAAGCATTTTCCTTTCGCTCACGCGTCAGCTCATCTTTTTGGTGCCAGCCATCTTTATCCTTCCTCATCTCTACAAGGATCCGCTTGAAGGATTGTGGCATGCAGCTCCTTTAGCTGATGGTTTAGCCTCTGTGCTTGCCATCACCCTCTTGGTATTGCAGGTAAAAAAGTTCAAGAAAATGGCTAATGCCTAATAACATATTACATTTTACTTCGACAATGCAATAGTGTGTAATACTTAACACTTAATACTTAACACTTAATACTTAACACTTTAACCCCATGTCTTCTCCCTTTGTTATCAATATTGGTCGTTCGCTCGGTAGTGGTGGACGTGCCATTGGTCATATTTTGGCCAAAGAATTCAATATAGCCTATTACGACCGCGAAATCTTGGCTTTAGCAGCTAAAGAAAGTGGTTTCTGCGCTGAGGTGTTTGAACGCAATGACGAGAAAAATCGTTTTTTGCGCACCTTAGGCAATATCATCCCCTTTATAGGTGGGGGTAGTACCTATTATAATAACGAACTGTCGAACGAAAACCTTTTTCGCATACAGAGTGATGCAATACGTAAGGCAGCCGAGGACCACTCGTGCATATTTATAGGTCGTTGCGCCGACTATGTGTTGCGCAATCACCCACGTTGCGTCAATGTGTTTGTAACCGCCGACATGGACGACCGCATAGCCAACGTGATGAAATGGAACAACTGCTCGGCAGAAAAGGCACAAAGCATCATTGAAAAAGGCGATAGTGAACGTGCCGAATTCTATAACTTCTATAGTTCGGGCACTTGGGGTGCAGCCAGCACCTATCACTTGTGCATAAACTCTTCGGTACTTGGCATTGAGGGCACGGCAGCGTTTATAAAGGAGTTTGTAATTAAAAAACTTGCAGAAGAATGAAAAGGTGGCTTCTCACACTGTGCGCTATGTTGATAGGCGCAGTGGCTGCCATGGCGCAGCAAGGACAAGTGGAAAAACGCAGCAAATCGTTGTTTGTATTTCCAGAGTTTAAAGATGCCGTAGTGCAGCAAACCTTTGGACGTACCACCAAAGCCAAGGCAAACATATATTTAGGCGAAGGTACGCTGATTTATATCGACGCAAAAACAGGTAAGAAAATGCGTGCTTACTTGAATAACGTGGTAGGCGTGACCTTTGACGACACCATTCGTTACATGCGTGTAGACTCAATTATGGCACGTGTGGTGGCACAGCATGGCTATAACATTTTGCTCCGTCATACCTATGTAGACAAAAAAAGACTGCAAGATGAGCGTGTGCGCGACCTAAACTTTGAGATGACAGGGATTATAGACCTTGAAAAACGCGATGACGAACAAGGTTACCCCTTGATGGACCGCTATTACTTTATAATAAGAGGCGAAACTATCCCAGCTAACGAGTCGTCGTTTAAGCGCTTTGTCGGAAAAGACCAAATGCAAGCTTTCAAAGTGCTTATGGCAAATCGCTTTTGGAGTTGGAAAGACCCTGAATCGCTCAAAATGCTTTTCGACTTTTTGCCGAAATAAAGGGAGGCTGAATTTGATTGTCTGAATTTTAGAATTTAAAAATCGGAAATCTTAGCCCCCTTAGAACTACCTTAAAAATGAATTTGAAATATTGGATATTGGCTGCACGACCTAAAACACTCACAGCTGCCTTGATACCCGTGTGTACGGCAACGGCATTGGCGTTTGCGCAAGGACACGGACGTTGGGTGCCTGCGGTGGTGTGTATGCTGTTTGCTGCACTGATGCAAATAGCTGCCAACTTTATCAACGACCTTTTCGATTTTAAGAAAGGCACCGACCGTGAGGATCGCCTTGGTCCGGAGCGTGCTTGTGCACAAGGATGGATTACGCCACAGGCGATGAAGTGTGGCATTGTGGTGATGTTGGTGTTGGCATGTGCCGTGGGCTGTTGTTTGTTGCCCTATGGTGGCTGGATGTTGGTAGGCATTGGCGCAGCTTGTGTGGTATTTGCATTTCTCTACACCACATTGCTCTCGTACATGGGTTGTGGCGATGTGTTGGTGTGGGTGTTTTTTGGATTGGTACCCGTGTGTGGCACCTATTATGTGCAAGCACAAACATTAACCCCCGCCGTGTGGTGGTTGGCAGCAGCTTGTGGCTTGGTGACCGACACCTTGCTTGTGCTGAATAACTATCGTGACCGTGAACAAGACTTGGCAAGTGGAAAACGCACTTTGATAGTGGCATTAGGCGAACGCTTTGGTTCGATGTTCTATTTGTTGCAAGGTGTGGCAGGCTATGTGTGTGTAGCCATGTTGGCAGACTATGGACATCTTTGGACGATAGCCTTGCCAGCGCTCTATCTGATTCCGCATACCCTGACATGGTGCACCATGATTCGCATAAAGTATGGACGAGAATTAAATCGCGTGTTAGGACTCACCTCGCGCAATATGCTCATCTTTGCCGTGCTCACTGTGTTGGCATTGCTTGTGGGTGGGTCTATTGGGTGAAAAATCAACTAAAAAAACATGTCATCCTCCTCACTAAAAGATAAAACTGCGAATGCGCTGCTTTGGGGCGGCATAAATAATGGGGCGCAACAAGTGCTGAACTTGGTGTTTGGCATATTCTTGGCGCGTTTGCTCTCGCCTGCTGACTATGGTATGGTGGGCATGCTTACCATTTTTAGTCTAATTGCAACCTCTTTGCAAGAAAGTGGCTTCATCTCAGGACTAAACCGTAAAAAAGACATTACCGATGCCGACTATAATGCCGTGTTTTGGTTTAACGTGCTCTGTAGTTCGGGAGTCTATGTGATACTCTTTTTTTGTGCGCCACTTATCGCTGCGTGGTATCGTCAACCCGTATTGGTGCCTTTGGCGCGTCTGTCGTTTCTAACCTTTGTGATATCATCGCTTGGCACTTCGCCTCGCGCTTGGTTGTTCAGAAACATGAAGGTGCGCGAAACAGCCTTGCTCACTTTGGGCGCATTGACCGTGTCGGGCATTTGCGGTGTATGTTTGGCATTTAATGGATTCGCCTTTTGGGGAATTGCCATTCAGAATTTGGTGTATTGCACCATGATGAGTTTGGGCAGTTGGTGGTTCTCGGGGTGGCATCCTTCGTGGCATATCAATTTGCAACCCTTGCGAGGCATGATAGGTTTTAGCTCAAAGATATTGGCAACCAATATTTTTACGCATATCAACAACAATATCTTTAGCATATTCTTTGGTAGACTTTATGGCGAAAAAACGGTAGGTTATTATAACCAAGCCAATAAATGGACTACGATGGGAAGCAACACGTTGGTGGGGATGCTATGGAGTGTGACACAACCCCTCTTTGCTCGTTTTGATAAGGACGATTTGGAACGTATGCAACGTGTGTTCAGAAAACTGCTTCGTTTCACGGCATTCTTATCATGTCCGGCATTGTTTGGTTTGGCACTTATAGCCCCCGAATTTATAACCATTGCGATTACCGATAAATGGATGACCAGTGCGCACCTTATGCAAGTGCTCTGTATAGGAGGTGCTTTTATGCCTGTATCATCGTTTTATGCCAACTTTGTCATAAGTCAGGGAAAAAGCAATATATTTATGTGGAACACGGTGGCGCTATGTTTGGCACAGATGTTGCTATTGATTATATTGTACCCCTATGGCGTAGAAGCCATGGTGATAGCCTATGTGGTGGTAAACACTTTGTGGCTCTTTGTGTGGCATTGGTTTGTGAAACGACTGATCGGTGTTCGCTTTTGGCATGCTTTGCGCGATGTAATTCCCTTTGCACTGATTGCAGCCGTAGCCATGGCAGTAGGGTGGGGGATGGCGCAACTCTCGGGTGGTAACCTCTATCTAAGTCTTTTGCTAAAAATAGTGGGTGCGGTAATCGCCTACGTTTTACTCCTTCGTTTGCTCGGTGCTGAAATCTTAAACGAATGCACAGAATTTGTAAAGAGCAAAATTCCGTTTAGGCGCAAGGCGTAGGAAATAGACATTTTTCATAGAACAACAGTAGTCTTAGTAGCTTCTCGTAAGAATGTAAGATTAGTTGTTTCTCATAGAACAGTAGTCTTAGTCGCTTCTCGTAAGAATGTAATACTTAATACTTATTACTTAATACTTAAAAAGAATGTATTGGATACTCTTTATCGGCATTGCCCTGATTAGTTATTTGGTGCAAGCCAACTTGAATAGCAAGTTCGAAAAGTACTTAAAAGTGCCCCTCGGTTCAGGCATGACAGGACGTGAGGTGGCAGAGAAAATGTTGCATGACAATGGCATTTATAATGTAAAAGTAACCTGTACGCCAGGTTTCCTTACTGACCATTATGATCCCCGTAATGGCACCGTAAACCTCTCGCAACGTGTATATCGTAGTAATTCTGTGGCAGCTGCAGCTGTGGCAGCACACGAGTGTGGACATGCGGTGCAACATGCCGTGGCTTATGGTCCTTTGACCTTGCGCTCAGCCTTAGTGCCTGTTGTGTCATTTGCTTCGAATTGGGTGCAATGGATATTGTTGGCAGGTATATTGATGGTAAATGTAATGCCTTCGATTCTTTTGGTTGGTATTGTACTCTTTGCCCTCACCACACTTTTTAGTTTTGTAACCTTGCCCGTAGAAATCGATGCCTCGCGTCGTGCTACAGCATGGCTTCAGCGTGCAGGCATAACCTCTGCCTACGATCATCCTATGGCAGTTTCGGCACTTCGCTCAGCTGCATACACTTATGTGGTAGCAGCGCTTAGCTCATTAGCCACCTTGATTTACTACATCATGGTGTTTATGGGTGGTAGCCGCCGAGATTAGGGTATGTTGTAGGGGATTACCTTAATTAGGGGTAATCCATTATAATAACACATGAATTGAGGCATTTGTTAAATGCTCTTTTCTACAAAAATCGATATAAATAGTTCAAAAAAGCGTCGAAAAATTTGGTGTGTTCCACAAAAAGCAGTAATTTTGCACCCGTATTGAAGAGGGGTTCTCTTTGATACACCCTAAGTTTGGGGTATGGTGTAATGGTAACACTGCAGATTCTGGTCCTGCCTTTCCTGGTTCGAGTCCGGGTACCCCAACAAACTTCTTAATCTTTATCCTTTGGTTGAGGATAAATTTGTGTATGGGGTATGGTGTAATGGTAACACTGCAGATTCTGGTCCTGCCTTTTCTGGTTCGAGTCCGGATACCCCAACATAAAACGAATGCTGTTGAACAAATTGTTTGACAGCATTTTTTCGTATAGGATTGGCTTCTTTTTTACAAATCATAGAAATCGCAATTATTGGAATATCATTATGGGGGAAATTTTACAAAAAGGTGCGCAAAAAGTGAATTACTTTTTGTGTGAATAGCTCTTATCTGCTAAGAATTGCGTAACTTTGAACCGTCATATAATTGAACATAAAAAACATCTCACATATTCTATGAAAAAGTCTCAGCAAAATAAACCCGGCAAAAGCTGTGCGACACTTGTAATGGCCCTTCCGTTGGCTGTTGCAGGACTCACATTTACACCTCAGGGTGTACGCGCATTGCCTTTGGCGAGTGGACTTGTGCAAATGTCGGCAACTACAGCTGCTTCGACTACAGCAAATCCTATTAAGAGCGCTGCAAAAATCAATCCTACTACCGTAGAATTGACTTATGCGGATGGTAAACAACTCACTGTCGATTTTTATGGCGACAATATTTTCCGCCTTTTCCGTGATGACAATGGTGGTGTGGTGCGTGATCCGCAGGCAACACCTCCTGCAAAGATTTTGGTGGAGAATGCACGCCGTAATCCGTTAGCTGTAGATTTGCGTGACGAAAAAGACGGTGTAGTAATTGCTACAAATCGCATTTCTTTGCGCTTTGACAAAGCCACAGGACTTCTTTCGGTTATCAACATCAAGAATGGCGAAAAGGTAATTGAAAGCGTACAACCCGTAAGTTTTGACAAGAGTAGCACTACGCTCACCTTGAAGACTCACGCAGGCGAATACTTCTATGGTGGTGGTGTGCAGAATGGTCGCTTTAGCCACAAGGGTAAGAGCATTGCCATTGAAAACACCAATAACTGGGTAGATGGTGGTGTAGCTTCGCCCACTCCTTTCTATTGGAGTACAAAGGGCTATGGTATGATGTGGAACACCTTTAAGCCTGGTCGTTATGACTTTGGTGCCACAGAGCAGGACAAGGTAATTCTTTCGCACCAAGAAGACTATCTTGATGCCTTCTTCATGGTAGACGAACAACCCGTAGACTTGCTGAATGACTTTTATCAGCTCACAGGTAATCCTGTGTTGTTGCCTAAGTTTGGTTTCTATGAAGGCCACCTTAATGCTTACAATCGCGACTATTGGAAAGAGGCTGAAAATGGTTTCATGCTCTACGAAGACGGTAAGCGCTATAACGAAAGCCAAAAGGATAATGGCGGTGTGAAAGAAAGCTTGAACGGCGAGAAGAACAACTATCAGTTCTCAGCCCGTGCAGCCATTGACCGCTACTTTACAAACGATATGCCCCTTGGATGGTTCCTCCCGAACGATGGTTATGGAGCTGGTTATGGACAAACTAATTCACTCGATGGCAACATCCAAAACTTGAAGGAGTTTGGTGATTATGCACGTTCAAAGGGTGTAGAAATTGGTCTTTGGACACAGAGTGACCTCCATCCTAAAGAAGGTATTGAACCTTTGTTGCAACGCGATATTGTGAAAGAAGTGCGCGATGCGGGTGTACGTGTGCTTAAAACCGACGTAGCGTGGGTAGGCTATGGCTATTCATTTGGCTTGAATGGTGTAGCCGACGTTGCTGAGGTAATGCCTTACTATGGCTCGAACGCACGTCCTTTCATCATCTCGCTTGATGGTTGGGCAGGTACACAGCGTTATGCTGGTATTTGGAGTGGTGACCAAACAGGTGGTGATTGGGAATATATTCGTTTCCACATTCCTACATTTATTGGTTCAGGTCTTTCAGGTCAGCCTAATATTACGAGTGACGTAGATGGTATTTTTGGTGGAAAGAACGTGCCGGTAAATGTGCGTGAATTCCAATGGAAGACCTTTACGCCGATGGAACTCAATATGGACGGTTGGGGTGCAAATCCTAAATATCCTGAGGTGCTTGGCGAACCCGCTACAAGTATTAACCGTTCGTATCTTAAGCTCAAGAGCGAATTGATGCCTTATACTTACACCATTGCTCGTCAGGCAGTGGACGGTAAGCCTATGATTCGTGCCATGTTCCTTGACTATCCTAACGACTATACTTTAGGTAGTGAAACACAATACCAGTTTATGTATGGTCCTTCGTTCCTTGTAGCACCTATCTATAAGAACACGAAGATGGATAAGGATGGTAACGATGTGCGTAATGGCATTTACTTGCCCGAAGGCAGATGGGTAGACTATTACAATGGCGATGTGTATGAAGGTGGTCGCATTATCAATAACTATGATGCACCTATCTGGAAGTTGCCCGTATTTGTGAAAGCCGACGCCATTATTCCGATGACGAATCCTAACAATAATCCTACTCAAATACGTAAGGATTATCGTGCTTATGAGATTTATTCTACTGCGAATGGTTCGAATGCCTTTAGCCAATATGATGATGATGGCGAAACACAGGCTTACCTTAGTGGTCAGTGCACACGTACTGAAATCTCGACTTCAGCCAATGGTAAGGGTAAACTCTTTGTGACAATAAACCCCACATTTGGCAACTATAATGGTTTTGAAGCTCAGAAAGAAACTGAACTCCGTATCAATGTAAGTAAAGAACCTAAGGGCGTTAGTGCTAAGGTGGGTAAGAAGAGTGTGAAGTTGACCAAGGTGACTACTTTGGCAGACTTTGAAAAGGGCACAGACGTGTACTTCTATAACGAAAAGCCTAACTTGAACCGCTTCTCTACACCTGGTACGGATGCTGCGAAGAAGGAAATTTTGAAGAATGCCCAGTTGTTGGTTAAGATTGGTAAGACGGATGTGACTGCCAATTTGATTGACGTGAAGGTAGATGGCTTTGAATTTGCTCCTGCAGATCGTCAGTTGACACATACTGGTGCTCTTGCTGCTCCTGTGGTAGACTTTACAGAGGAGAATACAGGTGTGTTCAGTCTTACTCCTTCATGGAAGAAGGTGGACAATGCCGACTTCTATGAAATTGAATATGGCGGTATGCTTTATTCAACCATCCGCGACACTGAGTTTACAATCGATGGTCTGGAAGCAGAAACAGACTATGCCTTTAAGGTGCGTGCTGTGAATAAGGATGGCTATTCAGACTGGAGCAAGGTAAGTGCTACGACAAAGAGCAATCCTTTGGAATTTGCCATTAAGAATATCAAGGCGCAGAACTCTGCAGAAGACCAACCTGGTCAGGGCATTGACAAGATGTTCGACTTCGACGAAAAGAGTCCTTGGCATACGAAGTGGGGTAAGGGTGAAGGCGTACCTGCTGATATCACTATTGATCTCCGCTCTGTAAACAAACTTGATCGTTTGGTATACATTCCTCGCGAAGATGCAGGTAATGGTACATTGCTCGCTGGTAGCTTCTCATACAGTAGCGATCGTCAAACTTGGAGTGCTCCGGTTAAGTTTGAATGGGCACAGAATGCTGAACATAAGACATTCAACTTTGAGGGTAACCCCGAAGCACGTTATGTGAAGTTGCACCTTGATAAGGCTGTAGGTAACTTTGCTTCAGGTAGTCAGATGTACATCTTCAAGGTGCCTGGTTCTGAAAGCTTCTTCCAAGGTGATATTAACCACGATAAGCGCATTGATGAGAACGACTTGACTTCTTACATGAACTATACAGGTTTGCGTAAGGGCGATAGCGACTTTGACTATGTGAGCGCTGGTGATATCAACAAAAATGGCTTGATTGATGCTTACGATATCTCATGCGTTACAACCGAACTTGATGGTGGCGTGCGTAACTCTAACGATAAGGTGAAGGGTAGCCTTGTGCTCACTCCGAACAAGAAGACTTATGCTGCTGGCGATATGGTAGAAATTACCGTAAGTGGCAAGGGTTTGCACTATGTAAATGGTTTGAGCTTTGCACTTCCTTATAGCACCGACGAGTTTGAGTATGTAGGTACAGAGTTGCTCAATATGAAGGATATGGTGAACCTTACTTACGATCGTTTGCACACGAATGGTCAGAAGGAATTGTTCCCCACCTTTGTGAACCGTGGTAATAACTTCCTCCTTGATGAAGGCGATAACAATCTCTTCGTTATCAAGTTCAAGGCTAAGAAGGCTGGTAAGTTCAACCTTAAGGCTAAGGACGGCATGTTGGTAGACCGCAACCTCGGTATGGTAAAATTCTAATATGTTCGATAAATAAAAAATCCCCATTACAAGGCGAAGGCTTTGTGGTGGGGATTTTGAATTTTAGAGGTAGGGGATGTGTTACACGCTTCAAAAAAACGGCAGTGTTTTAATCCTTATGTCTTTAAAAATGTATACTTTTGTAGGCGAGAGATGATGGTATAAACCTAAAAAAATTACAAGAAATGAAACAACCTATATTACTCCGTATGAGCATGCTGCTTCTCTTTACCCTATGTATGCTTGTAAGCTTTGCGCAGAAAGTGGTAACAGTTGAGGCTGAATTTACATTTCCTGCTCCGTTAAACATGAGTCCGATAGAGGCGAAGGCACAGGCTTTGCATCAAGCCAAGGTGAAGGCTTTGGCAGATAAGTTTGGCACTACAATTTCGCAAGTAAACTCTTCGTATGAGAAGGAAAAAAATGGCAAACTGACAGACAAATTTCTTTCGCTGTCGGAAGATGAGGTGCGTGGTGAATGGATTGAAACTTTGGGTACACCAACGTATAAACTCGAAATGACTGATAATGCCTTGCTTGTTACTGTAAAGGTGAAGGGACGTGCACGCGCCATAAAGCACGCTGCTGTGAATCTTAGTGTGAAGACTTTGCGCAATGGCACGGATGACGCCTTTGAGACAACAGAGTTTAAAGATGGCGATGACATTTATTTGTCATTTCAATCGCCTATAAATGGTTATTGCTTGGCATATTTGGTAGACGAGGCGCAAACGGCTTATTGCCTTTTGCCTTATCGTAATCAAACAACAGGGAGTTTCCCCGTAAAAGCAAATAAGCACTATGTGTTCTTCTCTGAAGAAAAGGCTACGGATATCTCACCTCAAATAGTAGATGCTTATACGTTATCGGCTGTTGATGAGCGCGAATTTAATCGTCTGTATGTTATTTTCTCGCCCAACGAATTTGCTAAGGCTATAGATAAAAGTTCAAGCGATTTGTTACCACGCGAAACTACATTCGAGGCTTTCCAAAAATGGCTTTCGCATTGTCGAAAGGCTGACGAGAAAATGACGGTGGTGGTGAAGAATTTGGTTATTTGTAAGTAATAGTAATGTTTGCACTGCGGCTCGACAATGAAAATAAAATATATTTTTCTTTTCATTATGCTCGCCTTGCACTAACACTGTTTCACGAAGTTAGGCTGCGGCTCGACAATGAAAATAAAAATACATTTTTCTTTTCATTATGCTCGCCTTGCACTAACTTTGCACAATAAAAAACGAGAGTAAGAATGAACGAAGAAAACGATAAAACAAAAGATATTGACGAGGTTGTTGCTGATACCGAAAAATCAGAGTCTTTGGAAGAATCTGATGTAAACGATGCAGAAGAAGATTTGGAGGAGGAACAGGATGATTTGGAAGATGAATTGGAACCTGCTCCAGAGGGTTTGCATGCATTAGACTTTACACCAAGCGAAAGTAGTACAACAAATATTCCGCCTCGATTGCCAGAAGGCTTTTCGTATAACCAAACGCAACCCACAGTTACACGAAAAAAGTCAAAAAAGAAGCAACCAAAGTTTGCTGAGAATGTGGTTACAGTTGATACAGATAAGCCTTTACGTTCAGAGCCAAGCACTGTACGTAGTCGAAAATATCGCACACATCGCCCTAATAGAGCCATGTTAAAAGCTCAGTTGTGGTGGAGTCGTTATAAATGGTGGGCTACAGGTGGTGTCGTGGTTTTGGCAATGGGAGTAACGTATCCTTTTTGGGGAGAGAGATTGGGGCAGTTAATGCAACCCAAGGAGGAAATGCCTGTTGTTGCTGCCGACACGATATTGCCAACAAAAGACACTACGGCTGTTGATACCTTGAATACCGTGCCTCAACTTACGCATGAAGATAGTATTCGTATACAAGACTCTGTGCGTCATGCTCGGTGGGTGTATTATCAACGTAGACGCAGACAAGAAGCAGCTAGGGCGCAGGAAGAACAAAATAATGGAGATCTCACACAGGAGCAAAATGGTACAACCGCCACAACTCCTACAACCACACATACCACACATGGTGATAGTGTACATTAAAAAAATAGACCACATTCTGAAAAGAGTGTGGTCTATTTTTTTAGGAAACTATTTTTGATTACTTAGTTTCGTTGATAGTACAGATACTTACGCGGTTCCAGTCATTTTCTGAGAACATATTGCCTACACCTTGACCTTCTGCATTGATGCGGCTTGCGGCAATCTTATACTTGTTAACGAGAATAGTCTTTACGGCTTCGGCACGGGCCTTAGCAATGCGAGCATTCACTTCAGCGCTACCTTCGGGTGAAGCATAACCCTTGATGTCGACGGTGCTATTCTTGTGGTTCTTCAAGAATGTAGCTACGCGTTCAACATTAGGAAGTTGTGAAGCATCTACAACGCTCTTTCCTTGACGGAATGTTACAGTCTGTTCGAGCGAACTGAAGTTGTTTGTGATAGTTTTAGTTTCGGTCTTGATTGTGGGCTTTTGGTTGCGAGCTTCGTTAAGCTGCTGCTGCAAGTTGCGATTATCAGCATTAGCCTTAGCAATCTGACCGTCCTTTTCATTAACTTGAGCACGGAGATCGTTGATCTTAGCGTTCAAACCATCAACTTCTGCTTGGTCGTAAGCCTTGATGAATGTCATGTAGTGCTTACCATTGCTCTTATTCTTGAAGTGGTAAGCTACACCAGCCATGAGTTCGAAGGCAGCCATATCCTTATTGGTTAAGCTGGGTTCAATTACGTTGAAGTTTTTGTCGCTGCTCATGTTGAGCACAAGTGAAGGCTTGATGCCAATGGTCCATGCCTTTTGTTCGCCCAAATTGAAATTGAAGTTCAAACCGTATTTACTTGTCAAGTAATCGTAGTCGTTGCGTACGGTTGAGGGATAGTAGTTACGACCCCATCCACAACCAACAGCAAGTTCTGCTTCGAAAGTACGAGGCACACCCTTGTAACCAAGGAAAATATTAGAGAGGTTAAGACGACCCATCAATGTTATGTTGGTAGCGTCGAAGATGTTCTTGCTAGGAGTAACATTGTTGGCTGCTGTGAGCTGTGCGCCCAAACCAAAGATAGGAGTAATCTGCTTGTTGATCTCTACACCGTAAGTAGCGCGAACATCCTTGATGTAATCTGAGTTAGTAGCGGGCACAATGCCACCACCTACGATACCTACAGACCAATTGTCAAAGAAACGAGAACCTTGAACAGTTTTCTGTGCATTTGCTGTGAGCACCGCTGCGCCCATAACAACAATAGTAAATAATTTTTTCATTTTGTATGTGTTTAAATGAAGGATAATTTTTCGGGATAGTAGTGTTGCCTATTTGTTGATAGTACAAACTTATGCCGAATGTGATTCTGAAAAATGTTTTTAAACCATTATTTCGATGGCAAAAATACACACTTTTTTAAATTATTGCCAATAAAATGTGCTTAAATAGTAATTATAGAGCAATTTTTTGGAAATTACGACCTATAAACTTGGTCAATCCAAAGCTAAAAGTTACTTTTGTGGTGTGATAAATGAGATTGTATTCTACTTCACAAACGAAATAACATCTACAAATTAAACTAATAAAAAAGATTTTTACCAATGGCAAATCAAGAACCCAATGACGGTCAGTTGAAGATCGAACTTTCACCCGAAGTGGCAGAAGGTATTTACGCTAATCTTGCTATCATCACTCACTCAAGCGCTGAGGTAGTTATGGACTTTATCCGTGTACTTCCTGGTGTACCCAAGGCAAATGTTAAGAGTCGCATCATCTTGGCTCCTGAGCACGCTAAGCGTCTCCTTTTTGCTTTGCAAGACAATGTACAGAAGTACGAAAAGGCTTTTGGTCCTATCAATCTTCCTGGTGCAGAAGCTCCTGCTGAAGAAGGTGGTCGCACAGCTACTCCCTTCGGTGTTCCCGAAGCTTAATTCGTAACAGAATATAAAAATTAGAGGGCGTATCAACATGGTGCGAATTGCACGTTGATACACCCTCTTTCTATTGTATAAATGGGGTAGAACTATTTTACTACGCAAAAAAAATATAGATTGCATTTTGGGCGTCTATAATTCAAGTTCTAAGTCTACCACATCAAGCATTCTGCCCAATTTGTAGCCAACGTTTTTAAAGTGTGACACCTGTTTAAAACCCATGGATTGGTGAAAGCGCACACTATGTTCATTTTCTTGCGTAATGCAAGCTATTAAGGCATGCACTTGCATTTGGTGGGCATCGGCAATGAGTTGCTCCACCATGGGACGTCCGATGCCTCTACCTTGTGCTTCGGGCGCAAGGTAAATCGTTAGTTCAAGAGTAGGGGCGTAGGCTGCACGCTCTTTCCATGTATGTAGGTAGCAGTAACCAAGAACTTGTCCGTCTTCTTCGTAAACATAATAGGGGTAGAGCGTTGATATCTCTTTGATGCGTTGTGCCATTTGTTCGGTGGTAACCTCCTCTGTTTCGAAACTGACTGTAGTTTGTGTGATAAAGGGGTTATAGATTTTGGTAATGGATGGTGCATCGTCAAGTCTTACTTTACGTATCATTGCTTTAAAAGAAAGTTCAATATAAAGAGCGGTATAAACGCAGAGCATTATAAAGTGTTACTCTTATACGTTTATACCGCCTTATGTGTACTTATTAGCAGCGTCCTTTAGCTGCATACATCTTGTCGTAATACTGCTGATAATCGTCACCGCTAACAGCTTCAATCCAATCGTGGTGTTCAAGGTTCCAACGAATGGTCTTTACGATGCCCACCTCAAAGGTTGTTTCGGGATACCAACCTAAGTCTTCCTTAATCTTAGTGGGGTCGATACCATAGCGTTGGTCATGACCCAAACGATCCTTAACAAATGTGATAAGATTTTCGTTTATCCAATCAATGCTAATTTCACCATTGGCATCACGTTCTTGCTTTTTAAGCAATGTACGGAACTGCGGTTCTTTCTCCATGATGTCGTGGATGGTGCGAATAATAATCTTCACAATCTGGATGTTTTGACGCTCGTTGTGTCCACCTACGTTGTAGATGCTACCTTCAGCACCTTGGTTAATAACCATGTCGATGGCTTTGCAGTGGTCTTCCACATAGAGCCAATCGCGAATGTTCTCGCCTTTGCCATAAACGGGCAAGCGCTTGCCTTCGAGAATGTTGTTAATTACTAACGGAATAAGTTTTTCGGGGAATTGGTAGGGACCATAGTTGTTAGAGCAACGAGTGATGCTCACAGGCATGTGGTAGGTGTCGTGGTAGGCACATACAAAGTGGTCGGCAGATGTCTTTGAAGCGCTATAGGGGCTATGAGGGCAAAGAGGAGTCTTTTCGGTGAAGAAACCTTCTGCACCTAATGAACCATATACCTCATCGGTTGAAACTTGATGGAATCGCACGCCTTTACGCCATGTGGGGTAACCTTGTTCGTCACTTCCCATAACCCATGCGGCACGGGCTGCGTCAAGCAGATTCTGTGTGCCAAGGATATTTGTGTTGAGAAAGAGTTGAGGATTCTCAATACTACGGTCTACATGACTTTCGGCAGCAAAGTTCACCACTACGTCGAAACGATATTCTTCGAAGAGCTTATCGAGCAATCCACGGTCGCAGATATCACCTTTTACGAAGAAGCAACGTTCATTGTCAATGTCTTCGGCAATAGTACCAAGATAGCCAGCGTAAGTGAGTAAGTCGAGCACAACAACGCGTACATCATTGTATTTACCGAGAATGTATTTCAGGTAGTTAGCACCGATAAAGCCGGCAGCACCTGTTACCAAATATGTTTTCATTGTGTAGAGATTGTTTTCTTTGTATATAATAGGTTGCGGCAATTACTAAAAGATGTCGCATCCATAATTATCAAACTGATTTTATGGCAGTTTATTGTAGTGTGCAGCTACATTATTTGTCAAATCCACGAACTCTTGTACAGAAAGTTGTTCAGGACGACGTGTAAGTTGCGGTTGAGCTAAGAACTCTGTGTGATCGGGTGCAGGTCCTTCGCACTTTTGGTCGAGTTCGTGCAACAAAGGTTTGATAGAACCACGCATCATTTTGCGACGTTGATTAAAAGTGGTTTTAACCACACGCTTAAGCAATGTTTCATCGCAACCAGGGTCAGTTACGTCATTGCGTGTCATGCGTATTACGGCACTTCGCACCTTAGGGGGTGGATTAAATACACCGGGTTCTACAGTGAAAAGGTAGTCTACGTGATAATAGAGTTGTACCAAGACACTTAAAATGCCATAAGCCTTGCAACCTGGTTTTGCAGCCAAGCGCTCAGCCACTTCCTTCTGAATCATGCCTGTGCAGCAAGGAATAAGGTGGCGGTATTCAAGCATCTTAAAAAAGATTTGGCTACTGATATTATAGGGGTAATTGCCAGTGAGCACAAAAGGGCGTCCGCCAAAAGTATGCTCAAGGTGCATTTTCAAAAAGTCGTCTTCAATAATGTTGTCTTCGAGTTCTGGAAAATGCTCACGTAGGTATGCCACACTCTCAAAGTCGATTTCAACCACTTTAAATTCGCGCTTTTTGGGCAATATAAATTGGGTCATAACTCCCATACCCGGTCCAACCTCAAGAATAGGTAGTTCGGGACACGCGTCAACGGTATCAGCAATGGCTTGAGCCGTCGGTAAGTGGGTCAGAAAGTGCTGACCGAGAAATTTTTTGGGGCGTACAGACTTCATCTGATTTATTTTTTCTACTTTTGCATAAGTGCTGCAGCCAATTCAGCGCCAACAACTTTGCCTTAAGTGTGGTTCTAAGAATTCTTAACTGGCTGCAAAGATAAGCATTTTATTTGATTGTCGGGGGAGTTTTATACTTCAAGGCAGTCTTTCAATAGTAAAAATAGGGTAAAACCATATTACTATTGGTGAATAAAATAAGAAACATAAAATCAATCAAGAGGAAGTTTTGAAACACCTGTTGAAACTCATATTACAAATAGCGCTACCCTTTGTGCTTGGATTTGGCATTTTGTGGTGGATGTATCGGGGCACAGATTGGTCCGACTTTATGGGCTATGTGTTCAATAAAATGAATTGGGGCTGGATGACCCTGTCTTTAGCCTTTGGCATTTTGCCACAGATGGCACGTGCTTGGCGTTGGAAAATGACGCTCGAACCACTTGGAGAACATCCTCGTCGTACAACTTGCATCGATTCTATTTTTATGTCGTATGCTGCAAGTCTCGTTGTACCTCGTGTGGGTGAAGTTACGCGTTGTGGCACACTTAAAAAATGCGATGGGGTATCTTTTACCAAGTCGCTTGGTACGGTTGTTACTGAGCGTTTGGTTGATTCGCTACTTATGTTAGCGTTTACTGGACTGGCTTTTTTATTGCAACTGCCCATGTTTATGGCTTTTCTCGATAAAACAGGAACCGACTTCGACGATATACTGCATCGTTTTACACCAACAGGCTATCTTGTAACCTTAGTCTGCATAATAGCAGCTGTTGTAGCTACCATATTGTTGTTGCGTCGTTATGCTTTTTTTAAAAAAGGGCGTGATATGTTGCAAGGTGTGTGGGAAGGTGTTTTGTCGTTGCGCCGTGTGAGTAATTTGCCACTATATTTATTCTATAGCATATTGATTTGGGTAGGATATTTCCTACACTTCTATATAGCATTCTTCTGTTTCAACTTCACATCAGGTATATCGCCTGGTGCAGCTTTCCTTATATTCTGTGTAGGTACATTCGCAGTACTTGTTCCTACACCTAATGGAGCAGGGCCATGGCATTTTGCCGTTAAAACTATGTTGGTGCTCTATGGTATTGCTGAACAAGATGCAATCATGTTTGCCCTTGTGGTACATACTATTCAGACAGCACTTGTTGTAGTTCTTGGTGCCTTTGGTTGGGCTCGTGTAAATTATCGCAAACATTTGCAACCTCAGCGCGTTGAAAATGATAAAGCTAAAGTAGAGGCATAATTTTTTTGGAAACAAAGTACAACCATTAAAAACAAATACATTATGAGCGAAATTGCAAACCTGCAGCCGCAGGCCATTTGGAAGAACTTTGATTTGCTTACTCAAGTTCCCCGTCCTTCAGGACATCTTGAAAAGGTGCAGAAATTTTTACTTGATTGGGCAGCAAGCAAGGGTGTAGAGGCCTTTAAGGATGAGGCTGGAAACATCATTATGCGTAAACCTGCTTCACCAGGAATGGAGGATCGTAAGATCGTTACTCTCCAAGGTCACATGGACATGGTTCCGCAGGCAGAGGAGAATTCAACGCATAATTTTGAAACCGATCCCATTCAGACCTATATTGATGGTGATTGGGTAAAGGCTAAGGGTACGACTCTTGGTTCAGACGATGGTATGGCTGTTGCAACCATTATGGCTGTGATGGAAGATAACACTTTAAAGCATGGACCTGTTGAAGGTTTCATTACTGCCGACGAGGAAACAACCATGTATGGTGTTAACCACATGAAGGCTGATGTGCTTGAAGGTGATATTTTGTTGAATCTCGACGATGAGACTGAAGGCGAAATGATTATAGGTTCGGCAGGTGGTGTGAATATGACTGCTACGCTCGAATACAAACCTCAAGAAACAGACAAAGAAGACGTAGCTGTTAAGGTTTCGTTGCTCAAGCTCAAGGGCGGTCACTCAGGTCTTGAAATTAACGAAGGTCGTTGCAATGCCAATAAAACAATGGCACGCATTGTGCAAGATGCGATTGTAAACTTCTCTGCTTGCTTGTCAAGTTGGGATGGTGGAAATATGCGTAATGCCATTCCTCGCAATGCTGAGGTAGTACTCACTTTGCCCAAGGAGAATGTAGAGGCTTTCAAGGAAGTAATTGACGAATGGCGCCAAACTATTAAAGATGAATACAGTTCGGTAGAAACAGAATTTACACTTGATGTAGCCGATGTAGAACTTCCTGCACACATTGTGCCTGAGGAAATTCAAGATAACCTTGTAGATGCACTTTGTGCTGCTCACAATGGCGTTTATCGTATGATTCCCGAGAATAATACAGTGGTAGAAACGTCATCAAACCTTGCTATTGTTCAAATTGGTGAGGGTAATGCTAAGTTCCTTATCCTTATTCGTTCATCGCGTGACTCAATGCGTGAAGCTTGTGTCGAAACTCTTGAAAGCTGCTTCGCAATGGCAGGTATGAAGGTAGAAACCGATGGCGACTATCCTGCATGGCAGCCCAATATGCATAGTGAAATTGTTGAATTGATGAAGGGTATCTATCGCGAACTCTTTAACCAAGAGAACAATGTAACTGTGATTCATGCTGGTTTGGAGTGTGGTGTTATTGGCACATTGCGTCCTCACATGGATTTGGTAAGCTTTGGTCCTACATTGCGTTCACCGCATACACCGAGCGAACGTTGCTATATTCCCAGTGTAGAAAAGTATTGGAAGTTTGTTAAGACAATTCTTGAACGTGTCCCCAAGAAGTAACAAATCCTCCATCTTATAAATCTTTTAAAAGCCCCTTTTGCTTTGATAGCGAAAGGGGCTTTTTTCATCTGTTCCTTTTTGGGTATATGTTTAGGGTATCAAAAAATACAGGTGGTTCTATCTACATATTAGAGCCACCTGTATTTAAACATAGGGATAATTAAACTGTTATGTGCAATGCTTTATTTTACGAACTTTGTAGCAGATACATTTAGTCCTTGTTGCAAGCGTACGATATATGTGCCCTGTGGCAGTGATACCGTTGAAACAATTTCACCGTTAGTTACTTGTTTGGTCATAATACATTGCCCCGATACGGTGTAGATAGTTACAGCCACCTTATCGGTGTTGTTACCACAAATCTCTACACCATTGTCTACAATCTTTGCACCGAGACGTACTGTTTTGGCTGAAGCAAGCGCTTCAGAGACTGCGGTATTATTGCCTTCGATCTTTATCGTAGCAACTTCGCCTGCATTATCGTTTACTGAGAGCTTGGCATTGTAGAATACAAGATTGTCACCTTCGTAACCCTTAACTTCTACAGTATATTCGCCATTGCTCAAGTATAGACCATATTTTAAGTTCTCAGTGTAGCATACAACAACACCATTGCGATAGATCTTGGCAGAAGGATATTCCAAATTTACATCATTACCATTTGTATCTACCAATTTAGTGCTCTTAAACTTATGTAGTGCCGAGACATCTACAGGCAATACGCTACCATTTCCAGTAACAGAGAAATTACCAGAAAGTTTTTCAACGGCAATAGGCATATTGCCTCTAAAGTAACTGAGCGTATAAGTATAGTTGCCTTTCAGCATCTTCCATTTTGAAAATGACATATTCATCATGGTCTGTGATTGACCATTGTTACGAATAGTAATGGGGAATGCTCCGTCGTATACAACACTTACGTTAATGCAATTGATTTCATCGGGAGCACCCTTTAGTTCAAGGGGAACTTGTACGTAGTCTTCAGCATTTGCAGCATTAAGTGTAACTTCTTGGTTACCATTTTCTGCTACGGTAAATTCAGTTGAAGGACATTCAACGAAATACTGGTCACCATTCTCTTGGAAACCAATTACGCAAGCCTTGTAAACACCTGGTTTATAATATTCTGGTATAATGGGATTTTCGTCATCAATGAATGCTGATCCATCTTTAGGAGCAACTAACATAAAACCTCCACTCGAAATTTGAGGCGTTTTAAATGTCACGTGTCCGTATTTAGAGAAGTCAAATGAATAGTTTGCGTCGGCTGTAATAGCCAAAGCCTCCATTTCATTTTCAGTATCTTGGACTTTTGCATATCCATTCATCCAACCATCAGGTACGTATGCAAAAGCCGTGAATAATTTAGAATCGTTCTCGTCTTTTGTTAAATCTAAAGTAAGGGTACACACCTTGTTATAGTCTTCTAAGCCAAGGTCTTCATCATCATCGTCAGCATCGTTTTTTGGGGGTGTAGGTTTTTCTGCAGTCCATTGTAACATGACGTTAGGATAATATACATTTTCCATATCATCATGCAGACGCACCTGTACTTGTGCCTTATGGTAGAGCTTGCTAAAGTCTACAGTCATTTGCTTTACTGTTTTTACGTCAGTATTGCTAAAGATGTAGGGCTTATAGTTCCTCTTATAGCTCTGCATTAAAGTGTAGTTCTGTACTTTATTAGGAGCTAAATAGAACGATGCTTTACCTTCACTGTCTGTATAGACGCTGTTATGTATGTCGTACTCTCCTGTCAAATAGGTATTGTTTGAGAGTACAAAGTCGGCTGCAGGTTTTCCGTCTATATCTCGTACTTCAATATCCACCCCCGCATAATCAGCTTTGTTTATTTTGTATATAACTTCTTGAGAGTCTTTGTTAACAGTGAACTTTTGCGGTGTGCCAAAGTCGTACAACACGTGTTTGCTGTTTACTAAAGCATTCAGTGTGTGTTCACCTTGGGGCATAAGCAAAACCAATTGTTCATTGCTAGATACATCGTACGTGTCGTCATCAATCTGTACATAACCCGTAAATGACTCGCTGTCGAAATTATCGCTCATATTTAGTCCTACCTTCACATTTTTCCAATTTAGTGGATCAATTTCAAAGGTATAGTCTTTGCTGAAATCTTTGATTTCTTCTTTGTATTTATATGCGCGTAAGTCAACGTCTTCAGTTGTCATGGGTTCCAAACTTGCTTGCAAAATTAGTTTTCCGATTTCTTCAGAATCAATATTGCAATCATTTGGGGTTTTGAAAACGAAGTCATTTCCAATTTTTTCTACATTCAGTTCAATGGGGGTAGCACTACTCGTGTTTTTCCTAAAAGCCCATAATGTAACCTGAGGTTCTTGGCTGAACTTTTTCTCCCATTTATCGCTGTTCGCATTTTTAATTTTAAATTGCAGCTTAAAAACCTTAGCTTCTTCGCTACGTTTTGTGTTCGAAGCATTTACAGCGCTTCCTTGTGGCGTGGTTTGGCTTACATCTGTCATAGCATTCAGGTGCAAGCTTGGTTTATTAGCTAACAACTCTCCGCAAGTTGTAAAGTTCGCGTGCGGTGTAAAAGTCAAGGCTCGAGTTGCCACCGACAACATGACGAGCGACAAGAATAGTAATTTTTTTCGCATGTCTGTTTGTTGTTTGTAAAGGTTCGGGAGAGTGAAATACTGAGTTGCAATCACGCTCCTATACCTTACAAAGGTAGGCAAAAAACAAATACGTTTCAAGCAAAAAAATAAATTTATGCATAGGTGGCATAAATGCAAACATAAGTGGTAGTATTTTAATTATGGAATGCAAAAATAATAGAACGCTCTGTGTGATATCATTTTTTATGTTTGTCTATAAAAGGGAAATTCGCTTTACAATTCACAAATAACTTGTGCTTTGTAAAGCGAATTTCTTTTTTAGGAAAACGTAGCGTAATTATTTACGCTTTACTTATCCTTCTTTCCAAATACAGAGAAGTGAACGTAACGTTTAGGATGTGCTTTCAGATCAATCATAAGTGAGTCTGCATTACGCAACGTAGCGTTGAGATTGTCGTAAACTCCACGATCGTTTAAGAACAAACCTAATGTATTATCCTTGCTCTGCAACTTACTATTGAGCGAAGTTGACATACCATTTAATTGGTCAGAGAGTTGATTGGCACTGGCTAATGTAGCGTTTACCTTGTTCAAGGTAGTTTGTACGTCTAAGTTTGCCAAGTTTGCAGTTAAACGTTCAGCATTCGCAGAGGTGCGTTTCAGGTTGCCCAACATAACAGGAACATCATTGTGCATCATGCCGTTCAACTGTACTGAAGTTTCACGAAGGTTGTCGGTAATATCTTTCGCATTGTGTAGCGTTGCAGCCAAAGCAGGGTCACCTGTCAGACGATTTAAGTTGTCCATAATCGAATCGAGTTTAGGCAACATTTTTTCAATCTGTGGCACCATAGCAGAAACTTTGTCCATTGCCCCCTCGTGCATACGTCCACTCAAGGTATCGCCACGTTCCATGTTTTGTGTAGGGTTCGGTCCAAGCATCAATGTCATCTTTACACCGCCCATCAACTCAGCCTCAAGTTCGGCAGTTGTTTGTTGTGGTACACGCATTTCTTTGTTGAGTTCAATGCCCACCACTACAAATTCACTACGATTATAGTCATATTCGATGGTACGCACAATACCAACAGGATAGCCATTGGCATATACGGGAGTAGAGACGGTAAGTCCTGCTACATCTTTAAATTTAACGTAGTAGGTATTGGTAGCTTTGAAGACGTTAATGCCTTTCAAAAAGTTGATTCCTACAAATAGCAGCACCAATGCCACAACGGCGGTAAGTGCAATTTTAATTTCTTTCTTCATATTTTATGGATATGTGTGTCTTACTCTTTACTTCTGGCTTCAGCCACCGAAACAGCTTTGCCACCCACATAAGCCACGATATAGGCTGCGCTAACTTTAGCTCTTACAGTTTTCAGTGCCTTTTGTGCATCAGCGTAAGAGTGATAGGTTCCATAGAAGTATTTGTTCATGCTTCCTTCCTTTACGCGCGTTACGTTAAGGCCCTTAAACTGTGCATCTTTCGTGTCAATTTGTGCTTTACCAGCCCCCACTTGAATGCGATAAGTTACCTTTGTCTTAGTTGCAGTGGGTGATGTTTTTTTGTTAGCAGTAGTTTGCTTACTCTTGTCTGTTGCATGCTTGTTGTTTGCATGCAACTTAGCGTCTTGCTGCTTCGTGTTTTTATTATCGTTTTTGCCTGTAGCCTTCTTGTCATCCTGCTTACTTTTGGTGTCGTTAGCCTTGGTTTTGTTGGTATGTTCCTTTGTGTTTCGCGTTGTGGAACTTGTTGCCACAGGTTTAGTCACAGTTTTAGTTGGAGTCTTGGGCTTTTCTACTTCTTTCTTCACCTCCTTAGGTTTAGAAGTATAGGTCGCTTTGGGTGTTTCGGCTTTAGGTGTAACCACCTTGACCGTTTTGTTTTCATGTGCAACCTGTTGATGTTGTGACCTATTGTTGCTACGCACACTTTGCGGTGTATATTCGTTTGTAGCAGTTTCAGGTATCATGCGTGCAGTAGGAACCGCAGCCACAGGTACCACAGCCACCTCGCCATTGTTTACAGGTGTTTGAGGTGTGTTATTGTTAGTCTCCCCATTATTTTGTGCTACAGGTGTATCCACTCGTGCATCAGCTTTACTGGGCAAGTTTTGCGGAATGTCATTAGCTCCATGCTCGTGCATACGTCGGTAGGTCAAAAAACCATTGTATATGCTGCGACTCAATTCGGTTGTACCTCGTTCAGAGTTCAGATAATTTTCTTCCGCAGGCGTGGTGATGAAACCCAATTCCGTGAGTACTGAGGGCATTGAGGTGTTGCGCAAAACCAAGAAGCCAGCTTGGTGAACTCCCTTGTTGGGGCGTCCTGCATTTACGTATTGTTTTTGAATAGCGCTTGCCAAGTCTACACTTTGCTTCATAAACTTGTCTTGCATAAATTCAAAAATCACATAGCTCTCAGCCTTGTTTGGGTCAAAACCTTTATAAGTGCTTTTATAATCGCTTTCAAGTGTAATAACCGAGTTCTCTCGTTTAGCTACAGCCAAATTTGCATTGGCACGTGCCATACCGAGTGTGTAGGTTTCAGAACCATAAGCCAAGCGACCTGCAGGTAGTGCATTTGTGTGTACCGATATAAAGAGGTCGGCTTTGTTGCGATTAGCAATGTCGGCACGTGTCTGTAGGGGAATAAATACGTCGCGTTTGCGTGTATAAATCACCTTCACGTCGGGACAATTTTCTTCAACCAATTTGCCAAAAGCTAATGCCACACGCAAGTTAATGTCCTTTTCTTTTGAGTAGGCACCTACAGCTCCTGCATCATGTCCACCATGTCCGGCATCGATTACGAGTGTAAAGTTACGTTTTTCTGCATTAGCCCACGAAACAATTGGGATGATTGCGAAAAAAAGAACAATATATAAGAATTTAGATAGATTAAATTTCATTTCTTGGATGTGAAAGTGTGGCATTTGGTGTACTCTTGTTGAGTAACACACGTTTTCATTTATGGCGCAAAGTTAATGAAAAACGATTTTCTAAGCAAAAAGAATTTGCAAAGTGTATTCTAATTTTTCAGTATTCTCTTTTTGAATGCTTATTTGTAACACGAGTTTGCACGATAAAAAGGCATTTTTCTCGTGCAATTTCAGTGTTTAATGGGGCATAGTTTGCAAAAAGTATATGTTCAATCCCCACGAACTTAGTCAATAAAGCGTTTGGCAAGGTTGCCAAATTCTTCAATACGGCGATCACGTAGGAAGGGCCACCAACGGCGCACGTTTTCACTACGTTTCATATCAACTTCAATTACTACATTTTCTTCTTCGTTGATAGGTGAGCGGTGTAGCATCTCGCCTTGTGGACCTACTACAAAACTTGAACCCCAGAAGTCAATGCCGTTTGTTTGTCCCGAAGGATCGTCTTCGTGCCCTGTGCGGTTTACGGCAATTACGGGTAAACCATTAGCCACAGCATGTCCACGTTGCACAGTAGTCCATGCTTCGCGCTGTCGCTGTTGTTCCTCGGGTGTATCGCTGCTTTCATAACCAATAGCTGTGGGATAAATCAACAACTCAGCACCTTGTAATGCCATCAGTCTTGCTCCCTCAGGATACCATTGGTCCCAACAAACCTGTATACCAAGTCGACCTACAGAAGTGTCGATGGGGTGGAAGCCCAAGTCACCAGGTGTGAAGTAGAATTTTTCGTAGTAAGCAGGGTCATCGGGAATATGCATCTTGCGATATTTGCCAGCAATGCTCCCATCAGCCTCAAACACCACAGCCGTGTTGTGATAGAGTCCAGCTGCGCGACGTTCAAAGAGTGAGGTGACCAACACTATGCCGTGTTGACGTGCTATTTCGCTATAAAACTCGGTTGAAGGACCGGGAATTGTTTCAGCCAAGTCAAAGTTGTCAGTACTCTCTACTTGACAGAAGTAGAGCGAGTTATGCAACTCTTGTAGCACGACAAGTTGTGCGCCTTTGGCTGCCACATCGGCAATATTTTGTTTAAGTTTTTGTTTGTTGGTCTCTACGTCAGCCACACATGTTTGCTGCACAAGACCTATTTTGAGTGTGTGAGGTTTATTCATAATGTACTTGTATTGTTGAGTTCCTGATAATGATTTAACCATGCCCCTTATTGACGTCAAAAATCCGATAAAACCATGCAGAAAATATTATGGATTTTGAACACCCTACTTATTTTATAACCCCCTTAGGATATTGCATTGTTACGCAGTGTAGTGAGCCATGCTGACGGATGAGTGCGCGGCAGTCAACGCCTACAATGTCGCGATTGGGGAAGGCTTGGCGCAATGTTTTGGCAGCTTCGGCATCATTCTCTGGTTGCGCATAAGTGGGGTAGAGCACCACGTTGTTCATTATCAAATAGTTGGCATAGGTAGCAGGTAGGCGTTCACCATTTTCAGCATCATATACCGCATTTGCCATAGGCAAGGGCAACAAAGTGTAAGGTTCGCCCTGTGCGGTCGTAAAGCTTTGCAACTGTTGTTCCATAGCTTGCAGCGCCGTGTAGTGTTCGTCGGCAGGGTCGGTACATTTAACGTATACAATCACGTTGTTCGGGCAAAGACGTGCCAAGGTGTCAATGTGCGAGTCTGTATCATCGCCAGCCAAGTAGCCGTGGTCGAGCCACAACACACGTTCCACGCCCAATCTTTCCTTTAGCAAAGCCTCTTTGTGTGCCTTGTCAAGTTGCGCATTTCGGTTCGGGTTAAGCAAACACTCAGAGGTGGTGAGCAAAGTGCCTAAACCATCCACCTCGATACTACCGCCTTCAAGTTCAAAGTCCAAACAGTCCACATATTTTCCATGTAGCATAGGCTGTTCGCCCTCAACCAAATGCGCGTTAATGGCATTGTCGAGTGAGGCTTCAAACTTGCCACCCCATCCGTTGAAGCGGAAATCGAGCAACTCAGGACCGTCATTAGTCATTACGGTCAGAAATCCATGGTCGCGTGCCCAAGTGTCGTTGGTGTCACATGGGTAGTAACGAATGTTGTCGGTAGCACGTTTCGGCAGTCGTTGTTCAATGAGTTGGCGCACCTCCTCGATGTTGGGTGCCACAATCAAAAGCGTTTGGCGTGTCGCTATTTCGAAAGCCAAGCGCAAGTAACACTCTGTAACTTCGGGCAACATATATGCCCAGTCCGTGTCTGCATGCGGCCAAGTAAGTTGCACACCGCTTTGCACAGCCCATTCGGGGGCGAGTGTGCGTTTTATTTGTAAAGATGCGGGTCCTCCTCCATTTCCGTTGAGAAAGAGCCCCATGTTAATGTCGCTGCGTTGATCGGTGGGGCGAAATGAAAAAAGTGCCATTGTTCGTATTTGCTAATTCTGAGATTTCTTATAGTGCTTCTTTTGGAAAAACTATAAAGTAAAATCCCCAATATTCTAAATAGTGGGTTGTTGCTTTAAGTAGTTAATAAAAGCGTCGGTGGTAAGAGGCAGATTTGCTACTTTTATCTCTTGTTTTGTGGGGAAGAAAGAAGGCGCGTAACCATCGCCACCGTTGGTAATAAACTCATCAGCCACTAAGTAGTATTTCTTCTTAGGCTGAAGCACGGTGCGTTTTCCTTGTGGACTCACATAAGAGAGTTGCTCCACATTTCCTTCAGCATCTTTTGCCACATCCAAGTAGGCAGTTTGCAGCCAACCATAGCGTTGGTTGTGCAAGCCAAATTGCACCAAACTCATAATCTGCTTACCTGTGAGATGGTATACCTTCAGTGCGTTCGAGAAGGGGAGTGCTTCGCCCACATCGAGCACACTCACTTTGCCTTTTCCAAATCCTGCGCGTATACTTCCAAAGTGGCTACATCCAATGATGGGCGTCTCGTCATTTTGGTGGGCAGCTGTGCGGTATGCCTCGGCGTATGCCTTGCATACCAATGTACCCACTTCACTTTGGCGATATTTGTGGTCGCGGTCGTGAGGCATCTCGTGTTGTGCCGTAGTAAGTATTGTGCCAATCGGTGTGCCCCCTTTCGTAACCGTGTGTTGCAGTAGCGAGTCAATTTGTGCTTGCAATCGTGCAGGACCTTCATTGAGGTGTGCCTTCGGTGTTACGCGAATGCTGTGCGGTTCCACCTTTGTCACCTTGAGAGTTTGGTTGTCGATGGTACAAAGCAACATGCTGATGTAGTCACCGTGCCATCGTCCTTGCACCACGGGATAGTGAGCTTGGTTAATGTATCCACACACACGTTTATGGCTGTGCGAAGACAGAATGCCATTCCACAGTGGAGAATCGATTTTATAAAGATTGTTTTTGTCCTTGTCGTCCCAAGCCGGTTGTCCATCTTCGTTGGTGTAGGTGCCGTTGTGCGTAAGCAATAAACGCAGATTCGCATCCGAAACGAGGTTACCTTCGGGCAAGTGCATTACCGAGTCGAGCACTGCGGGATAGTTTCCGTCAAACGACAATCCAGCCAATTTACGCACACTTGCCTGTTGGGGCGTAGACGATGCAATTAAGCCCACAAAAGTCACGCGGAAGGGTCGACCATCGGGAAGCGTGAGCGGAACGCTTACTACGGGTTGTGCAAAATCGGGCACAGCTCCCGTATCATTGCGACGCACATTTGCACACACATACGTGATGTCCCAATTTTTGGGGCGTAGGGGCGAATTTGTCCATTTCTCAGCCAACGAGCGTTGTCCGTCATCAAACTCATGGTTACCCAATGCCGAAACCGTGATGCCCAAATCGTTGAAGAACACAGGCAGCAAGACACCATTCGTGGCATTATAAAAATAACTGCCCCCAAAATTGTCGCCAGCCGAAACCGTGATGTTACAAGGATAGACCGTTTTGAGTGAGTCGAGTGTTTGCCATACCGAGGGCGCTCCCACAATGCCTTTATCGTCGTTGCGCACAAAGGCACCATGAAAGTCGTTGATAGAGAATATAGCTATTTGTTGTTGTGCATTGCACACCGCGCTGAGGCTAAGCGTAGCAAGCAACAAAGCTTTGCGTAGATATTTCATAGAACTTTATTTCGAAAAAATCGTGTTCGGGGAAAAGAAGTCGTCTAAACTTCAAAGTGTTGTTTTAGCTGCGGCTCACTTGTAGTCCCTTTGTCGAGATACTCATGTCCACAAAGCGCGAGTTGGGCGTAAGCGGATTTTCAGTAAGCATTTGCTTAATGCGTCGTGCTGCTTCAGCATCTTTTGCCACCATATACATAAATCCGCCACCGCCAGCACCTGGAAGTTTGTAACCATAGCAAAGGTCGTCTACACGTTGACACAAAGTGTCAATCACGTCAGGGTTGGTTCCAGCATCGAGCGCCTTGTTCTGTTCCCAAGTAGTGCGTACCATACAACCAAATTTTTCAAGGTTGTTGGTTTGCATCGTGTCGAACATTGTCAGCGCGTGTTGTTTCATGTTGTTGAGCAAGCGCAAGTGTCGCGTATTGTTCAAGAACATGCCACGCACAATTTCTGCTAAAATGTTTTTAGCCGTACGTGTGATGCCCGTGTAGTAGAGCAAATGGCAGGGACGCATTTCATCGTCGGTAAAGAGCGTGTCGGGCAACCAACGTGCCACCGCGTTTTGGTCGAAACCCGTTGAGGTCTGTAGCAGTTTAACGCCAGGCAATACACCGCCATATTGGTCTTGCCAACCGCCCCCCGTTGTGAGTAATTGTTCGAGCACGAGTGTGCGGTTGCAAATTTCGTTTTTGTCCCATTTCAATCCACAAAAGTCGCTCAGTGCAGCCAAAACCGTAGCCGCCAGCACACTGCTCGTGCCTAAGCCCGACCCTGCGGGAATGGCGGCAAGAAGTGTAATCTCCATACCACAACCAAAATCTTCGAGTTGTTGGCGTAGGGTAGGGAAGCTTTCGTGACTAAAACCAGGCAAGAAACCTGCCAAAGTGAGTGCAGCTTTGGGAATAGAGAAAGGCGAACCCACTTTGTTGTATTGTTTCAACTCCTCGTATGTTTCGATGCGCTCCATTGCCCCCAAGTCAATCGAGCGGCAAATTACCACAGGCTCTTTGCACGGCTTGATATAAACTTGCAAGGGAGGCTGTCCATTCAGGTTTATAGCCAAGTTTACCACATTTCCGCCCGAGATGAGGCTATAGGGAGGCGTGTCGGTCCAACCACCTGCCACATCAATGCGCACACTGCTTCTTGCCCACACAATTTGGTCGGCATAAGTAGTCATTTGGGGTGAACTCTTGTGGCGAAGCACATTTTCGGTAAGTCCTTCGCGCAGCAAACCAAAAGCTTTCTCCTCGAAGTCCTCAGACTGTGCCACATCCGTTTCTCGCAAACACTCAGAACGGAACATGGCATCGTGAATGCGCGTCATGAGCGGGGCACTTTCGGGCAGCGCCTCGGGCAAAGTCCAATGGTTGCTACCAAACTTTTGAGCCATATCCTTCAGGTTCACTTGGTAGAAAACACTGCGTTGCCAGTTTTTTGCCACAATGGGCAAGGTCTGTGCTTGCAATGCGCGGCGTTGTGCAAAAAGACGTGGCAGATTGGCATGAATAGAAAGTTCGTCTGCCGAAAAGCGTGGAAGTTTGCGCCATTTCTCTGTGATTTCTCGAAGTTTATCAGCGCTTAGTAAAGGCGCATTCTCAAATTCGGAACCTCCCTTATCAGTCCCTGCCTCTTGTACCTCTTCCGCTGTATTCACTGCGATAAACCAATGGATGAGTTCTTCCAAATCGTCCAAGTTTTCGGTCACAGGAAAAAGTTTTGCAGCTTGCAAATCGTGCGTGTTTTGCAACTCTTCAGCAGCAATTCCGCGTTTGCTGAGCCACTCAGGCATGGGACGTCCCATAAAGCGCGTCGTGTCTTGCGTCACATCGCCTCGGAAAGCATCGTCAAACCCATAAGGTCGCACGGCAAAAGCCTTTTCGCCAATAGGCACCATGTCAAGGCACACACCCTCGGGCAAGCATACCGTCCAATTGTTTTGCGGAATGCCCGTCACAATATGGTTCGATGTGTAGTGCCATCCCTTACCAAGATACGCATTTTCAATCCACACATTGTGCGTGTCGGGTGTGGGGCGATTCGCAATCAGCGTATTTTGCGTAAAAACAGAAGTTTGCGGTTTCACTCCCTTTTGCAAGATATATCGTTGGTCTTTCACCAAGTTTTGAATCGCAACCGACGAAGCAATCATGTCGCTCCCCGTGCCATAATGATAGAACTCACCTCCAGGAAGCGGCAGTATCGCCACCTTCAACTCAGCCAGCAAATTGTCAGGTCGTGAGGGATGTTCGCCCAATGCACAACCAAACTCGCTATACAAGTCATAGCACGCCTGCTCTTGCGTTTTCTGCATGAGTTTTTCCACCGCCTTGTCGCTCAGCAGCCACACCCCAATGTCCATTAACATCAAGTGCGTTTGCATCCATTTCGCTTGCTCCTCTGTGCTCGGTTTTTGCAACATAAAGTCGAGCGTCGTAGGCGTTTGGCGGTTCATCATAAACACCCCGTGGTGCGAAGCCTGTACAGGGTCAGCCCACAGCCCGTAGCAAATCACGTCCGCTTCGGGAATCTCTTGCAATGGTTCAGTAGCTCTGAGCAACACATCGCCACTAGCCACTAACGTGTGGAGCGATTGAGGTGCCTTTCGCATAATTTCGTTGTAGAGCGGCATTTGCAAGTCGAGCAAAGTTTGGTCAATTTGTTGACCACGTGCCCATCTAAACACAGGAATCGGCGTAAGCACTTTGCCACTTGGCGCATAAGCGGGCAAGCGTCGGCTTTGTCCGCCAGCATGTAGCAAAATGCGTTTCTCTTGTCCCAACCAAGCGCTGAAACTTAGGTCAGGATTTTCGTGGGCATGAGCTGCATTCAACAGCCACGCCGTGCCACCTCCCGATCCTAACTTTTTGTGAGCAGGGTCGGAAGTGCAAAAATATTCTTTCGGGGAAAGTCCCGTAATATGATGGAAAGCCCCCACCACATTAGGGGGCAGCGAAAGCAATTTTTTCATGACCAAAAAATCGTAATGGTGTGTGAATGTCCTCGTTTCGGAGGGGGTGGCAGTGCTTATTGTCAAGATTGTAGTTTAGGGCAATGCCGTTACAAAGTTACTCTTTCGCGTCGTAACCTCCAAAATAAAATCGTCTATTTTCTGCTTTTGTTCATCCATAGCGCCCCGAAAGTGAGCAATCCATTCAGCATCAATAGCTCATAACCAAAGGTATAGCCCCACCAAATAGGGGCAAAATGGTCGAGCAAACCACAAATTACGGGGGCAGCCAAACAAATGTAAGGTGTAAAGCAATCGTTGACGTTACGTTTCGTAAACAAACCGAAGGCGTAGAGTCCAAGCAGCGGACCATAAGTGTATGAAGCCATCACGTAGATAGCGTTCAAAATGTTGTCGTTCCCCACCACCTTAAACACCAAGATGCACAGCGCAAAAGCAGCAGCCACCGCAATGTGTACTGCGCGACGTAACTTTTCGGCACGGGCATGTAGTTCGTTCTCCTCTGATACCCCTAACAAATCTACACAAATGGTGGTTGTTAGAGCCGTCATCGCCGAGTCGGCACTCGAAAAAGCAGCAGCCACAATGCCAATGGTGAACGGCACAATCACCCATTGTCCTAAGGCACCCGAATTCACCAACCCCGGCAAAAGTTCATCGCCTGTGGCAGGTGGAGTAATGCCCTGTTGTGCGCAGAGCGCGTAAAGCAAAATGCCCATGCCCAAGAAAAGTGCATTCACAGGCAAAAAAGCTAAGCCGTAGCAGCACATGTCCTTCTGCGCTTCGCGTAAGTTGCGACAAGTCAGATTCTTTTGCATCATGTCTTGGTCGAGTCCCGTCATCACCACCACAATGAACACACCGCTCAAAAACTGTCGCCAAAAGGCTTGTTTGCTTGATGCGTCCCACTCCCACATCCTAAACATAGGGCTTTGCGTAATGGTTTGCATGGCACCGTGAAAGTCGAGGTGCATGGTGTGGATGGCAGCTCCCACAATTCCCACGGCAGCAAGCAGCAAGCAGGCAGTTTGCAAGGCATCCGTGCGCACCACCGTTTGAATGCCACTTTTGTGCGTATAGAGCCAAATCAGCAAAAGCACAGCGCAGGCGGTTAGGGCAAAAGGTAGCATGCCATTGCCAAGGAGGGGCGTCGTGACAAATTGCGCCAACACCACGCACACCAAGTAAAGTCGTGCAGCAGCTCCCGTGAGTTTGCTCAGCACAAAGAACAAAGCCCCTGTGCGATGCGTGCGTTGTCCGAAGCGCGACCCCAAGTAGGCATAAATGCTTGTGAGTCTAAGTCGGTAGTACAATGGCAGCAAAACCATAGCCACCACCACATAGCCCACAATAAAGCCCAAGCACATTTGCAGATAGGTCATGCCCGTGCTTGCCGCCCAACCTGGCACCGAAATGAAGGTTACGCCCGATATGCTGGCCCCAATCATGCCGAATGCCACCATCCACCATGGCGACTGACGTCCTGCGCGAAAAAAAGCATTATTGCCTTTAGCACCCTGTGCAGAACTGCGTCGCGAAATGAGGAGAAGTATTAAAAAATACGCCAACAAGGTGGCGAGCATAAACCATGCAGAAGTTGTCATTTAATCTTAGAATGTTTAGTGTTGAATATTTGCTTTGAGCGCTCTTTTCATTCCTTCGGAATGGTATCGGAATGGTATCGGAATTTCTTTGGGATGATTTTGGGATGATTTTGGGATGATATTGGGATGATATTGGGGGGTTCATTCGTCAAAATAGAGCGTGTTTTAGCATGCTTGCGAGTGCAAAGTTACAACGTGGTGGGGCGGATTCCAAATTTTTTGCAATTTTGTGGTGTTTCAAAATGTGAAAAATAGCCCACACCCATAGTGTTTATTGGGGTAAATTTTAAAAAAAAGGAGAAAGTGGGTTGCTGAAAAGTTATTTTTTTACCTCTTATGTGCGTGTTTACAGTTGTTAACTCGGATTTAAGAAAAATTTCAAGTGACAAAGTGATACTTAATTGTTTGATTATCAACAATTTAATGTGTCACTTGTCATTTGTCACTTTTGCTATTACCTTAAATTCTGCATGGTTTTATCGGATTTTGAACATTGAGAAGAGGCATGGTTAAATGGGGCACCGCGTTAGGGGTGAGATGAGGTAGCCAAGTATGTGAATGAGGGTTTTACCCAAGTTCACATGCCTGGTTTATGCAGCCCACCACACCAAACGGTTCACCCTGTTATGGGTGAGATTGCACCTAGGCGAACAGCCGTTTTATAGGATACTATGGTTGTATTTAGAGCCTTATAACTAACCATAACTTACTATGACTAACCAAACATAAAGTCTTGATTTTCAATACTATTTGATTTTTAACACTTTCTGAGTGCTTTTTGGCAGTTTCCGATTTTCCACATATTTTTGCAGCGTATTTCTACCGTGGAGAATTTGCGGAGCTTTTATTTTGTCATATCGTGAACGTAGTTGACAAGGGTTTACGAGTGGTTACAATGGAGGACAGATTTGAAGCTGATTGGCAAAAAGCGTAATATCGTGGACTGGGTTGACAAAGGTTGTCAATGGTTCACTTCCGTTTACTCCATCGGTGGAATACTCAAAGTATGTAGAACATAGCAATATCAAAGAGTATGAGACCGACAAGAAAATGTGAATTTTGTGGCAAGACATTCGTGCCAAGGAGCGGTATGCAGAAATACTGTTCCGAGGAATGTCAGGCAGAGGCAAAACGTCTTAGGAAGAAAAGACAGCAGGACTTGATTAACGGTATTGAGCCAATCATGGAACTGCAACATCAGGAGTATCTTACATTCTCAAAGGCAGCTGTGCTGATGGGATGCACCCGACAGTATATCTACAAACTTGTGGCTAACGGCAAGTTGAAGGCATCAAGATTGAGCAGCCGAATGGCATTCGTAAGAAAGGCTGATATAGAGAAGATGTTTGAGGGTAATCCCTACAAGCGTGTGGTTCTTGCCAGCAAGAGCAAGCTCTGTAAAAAGGCAAAAACAGAAAAGCCAACACAAAACCAGGAACCAACAAAAGGGAAAGAGGAGAATGAGGTGCTTGACTATTATCCAGGCTATCGTGACGAGAGCACGATGAAAGTCATCCGCCATGAGTCGCTTGGCATCTACATCTATGCCAAGCCGAAGAACCAGACGGAACAGAAGTACAACCTCAACCTTATGGCAAGAGCCGAGGCGATACGTTGCCGTCGCTTCGAGGCTATCGTCAACGAGCGTTACGATTTCTTCGACAAGGAGAAGATGAAAGGAGATTTCCTCGCCTACTTCAAGAAACTGGCAGACAAGAAGAACTCCAAGTGGCAACACGTCTATATGCACTTCCGTACCTTCACGCAAGGCAAGTGTACCTTCGGGGAGATAAACGTGGACTTGTGCAACAGATTTCGTGGGTATCTGCTGACAGCACCACAGGGACTGCATAAAAACAGAAAGCTGCATATCAACTCAGCAGCCAACTACTGGTCAACTTTCCGTGCATCAATCCATACAGCCTATCGTGACCATAAGATAAAGGAGAATCCAAATGGTTTTTTGGAACGTATCGAGACAATCCCGACAGACAAGGAGCATCTTTCGCAAGACGAGGTTATCCGCTTGGCATCCACTCCATGCTCTGCTCCTGCCTTGAAGCGAGCCTTCCTGTTCTCTTGCATAGAAGAAAACCAATGTACTCTTTAAGAAAAATCATTTTTCAGATTTCTTTTATTGATGATGTCATCATATTGTCCACTTTTAATAAAGTTATAAGCAATCTTTTTAGCTTCTTCTATACATTTTAAATTTTTACGACCTTTTATCGAACCAACACTCATGGTGCAGTAACCATTATTAGCTTGGTAAATTGAAATGTTTATCTCACCAATATTATTTTTGTATATAATATATTGGTTATTTTGTTCTTTTATCCAATTTACATCAAGCATAAAATGAACATAATCGTCTTGTTCGATTATTTTGATTAAAGATGTATAATTACATAGATTTGTATATGCTATATTCTTTGCTTCTTCAAAGTCTGCACATTTTTTTATTGGTGTAAAGTAGTATGTAGAGTGCTTGTCCATGCTATATACTAAATATCTTTTATGTTTTACTGACAACATTTTTTCTTTATTATTGAAACGAAATGTAATAAACCCATAGTCAAAGTATTTGTCATTGAATTTTCCCTTCCATCTGGACAAGTTGTTGATAATCTCATATAAAATATCATTCTTTTTGTTCAAACGAATAGAATGAAATTGTATAGGGTCATGGAGTAATTCAAATAAAAAAAGTTGTGCATCAGCAATGTTTTTTCTTGTGCCAAAATGATGTGCGTCAACATATATCTCAAATTCTTCTATAAGTTCAGAATCATCGATATATTCATTAACTTTATGATATATCTTTCTTATGTAAAAATGATGGTTTGAATAAAATCCTGTTATTAAATCATTATTTTCTTCCGTTAGTAAATCATAATTTGTTGTATTCTTAAATTGTTCCCATTCCTTTTGGCGTAAATCAGAAACCATTTCATTGATCATCCCGTTAACATATAGTTCAAATGCAAAGCATTTTGCTTCATTTATTGACAGAAAGCTTTCATCAAGGACATAACCGTCAATTTTTATGGTGAAAGAATCCCCATTAGTATGGATTTCGAACCTATTTTTATTAAAGTTTCGAAATAGCATCCCGTCTTCTCCTTTTTCCCATTTTTTTAATGATGATCTTTTTCTTTTTTCTCTCTTTTCTAATTCTGAAGCTTCCTGGCTCTCTGTTAACGAATTTGCACAAGTTGCACCAACATACAAATATCCCACACTTGGATGATATACTGTATGCTGATATCTTAATTGACTATCGCAATAGTCGCATCTTCCGACTAAATTTCCTAAATCTTCCATACCAATATACTCCCACCCAAACTTCGGCATCTCCAAGAGATTATGTTCCTCAGCATGGCATCTGCGACAATATGTTGTGACATCTTCAGGGTTATATTCCCATGGACGAAGACCTCTATAATATACTTTATGATGTATATTAAGATTCGAAGGCTCTTCCTTATAACATGTGTCGCATTTTGTACATGTATAGTTATCTAATTCCAGTATTCTGGATCTAAATGTTTTCCATTCTTCTTTCTTTAGTAAATTTTGATATTTCGTTTTCATTGTTATATTTATTTTTTAGCCATTCTATTTCATCAATCCAACCATAGTCTTTTGCTTTCCTCCATGCAGTAAAGACACCTTTAGAAAATTCTGTTCGATTTCTGTACTTTTTACCTTCTTCCATTACATGTTCTTTGACATCCCAATAGCCATCGGGCTTCTTTTTCTCTTTTATCCACGGCATTTCCTTGAATATTATTTTGTCTTAACATGCATGTTGGTATGCTGTCGGACTATTTATTGCAAATTCTGTTCTTGATGTGTATTTCTTTGATTCTTCAATGATTCTTTCATTAATCCAGTAACCATATGGGTGTTTTTGAATTGTCATATCCTTAAGGTTTTGTTGTTAGATTATATTGAGTATAACCTGCATCTTGCAAGCATCTCATTAGATTCTTTATAGGTTGATATTCTGCATTTCGATCAGCTTCTATTTTAATCTTCAAGTCTTCACTTTTTGTAATCTCTTTGTAGGTAGCTATAGTGTTGCTTATCTCCGAAAGTTTAATTTCCCATATTGAGTCTTCACTTGTAACCTTTAGATTTGCCAATTGAGCAAATTTCAACCTAACCGCATCACTTGGAATGTAGATACAATATTTGCCTATCTTATTGACTTTGATTACCAAAGCATTTGAGAACGAGCCTGTTTGAATTACTTTAACAGGCTCGTTTTTTACTTTACTACAACTGCAAAAGAAGACAGAAATTATGAGCAATGAAATAACTTTGTATAAATAGAATTCTTTATTCATTGTAACTTCGTTATTGTAGGTATAAGTCAGTAAACCTTTAGCAAGTGTTTAAGGTTCTGCTACCATAGTGCTATATCCTTCGTTTCGTATTCTTTCCTCATGAAGTTGTTTTGTGAGTGCTTTAATTTGTGCTTGTTGCGCTTTGATGATGTCGAGCATGGTTTGTTGTTGTTTAAGATGCTCAGCTTCGTTTGTGGCGTGTTGTTGCTGGAGTGCGATAAGAGGAAGCAAACTTGCGCCAGCCTCTGGTTGCGGAGTGTTACCATCGTTTGTTTCGTTTTTCGCGATTGTTACCGCATCCGTTATTGGCGCAGCCTCTGTTTGTTCCTCCTTGCATGGAGTGAAAGCAATCACGTTGGGAAGAATAGATGGAATAATGTTTACATTCGTTGGGTCTAACGGCTTTCGCTCGCCAGGCTGTCTAAGGGCGGGGTCGGTAGTGTACCCTCCATCGGGTTCAAACTGTGCCGATGTAGGAATACACAATTTGTCTTTGAACGGTTCGCCATGGTTGCAAATAAACGCTTCGATAGGAATTTGAAACGAATTGCAAAATCGCAGTAGTGAAACAATCGGCATGGCGCACAACTTTTGCTCCCATGAACGCAGGCTATTGTTCGATTTTGAGCCAACGGCTTGAAGAATGGTGTTAACGGGGATCTGGGCATTTGCCTCCATCCATTCTGTGAGGTACGAATAGTTATATCTGTATAACATAATTAATAATTGTTTTAATATTATAGAATCAGCTAAATGTCGAAAACAAAACATCTTCAATACAAACCTCCGATATTTTAAATTTAACTATTGATTCTGCGGCAAAATTAAAAATTAAAAATAAAATGACCAAAGAAATTCTCCATAAAATTCTTAAAGAAGGAACATCTTTAGATATTAACGCTATTCCGGTCGAAGAAAAAAGGCGATGCAAACCTTTTTTATGGATTTTGTTTTTTAATTTCGACATTTTACCTTCGATTTTTTCAAAATGGATTTTCGGAATGGGAATTTGTTGGTATTGAGAATTGCAAAAAATAATTTTAGCTTTGCCTGACGTTGCGCAGTGTCTGCTCGATTACGTTGAAACAGACGTGCTTGGCGCAACACTTGGCGATAAAGGCTATCTCTACACGTTGGCTCAGTGCGACAAACCCAATGTGTTCCATTCATGCCTAAAAAAGTGCAAGGTGGACTTTGCGTAAAGTTTAGCGAGTTTATGGCGCAAAAGGGCATGAGTTCGGGTACCACCATAAAGCGTTTTACCGATGAAAATTGGAAACCCTGGGAGAGTGTGGGCATTCAGTCTTTGATAGATCAATATATAACTTTACGCAATGTTTTATATGTACGATTTTGCTATTAACTAATACAACGTCAATGAAAACGGCTATTCGCCTAGGCCCAATTGCACACCTACGGCGTGCGTAGTTTGGTTTTATTGCATGCGGAAAACCAGGCATGAGAGCGAGGGGAGCAAGTCTCCCCTTCTCTCTCATACCTGGCTACCTTATATCACCCCTAACGGGGTGAGGCTGGCGCATGAAAATTCTTGATAAATCTATCAAAACCATGCATAAAATATCACGGATTTTGCCCCCCCCTACCAAATGGGGTAACCCCTTATAACGATACATAATCAGGGGGGATTATGATGCTGCAAGCACAATTATACTATAAATTCCGCTTGTAATGAAGCCTGAGATGGCGCTAACGATTGACCATGTTTTTGCTTTGTTCGAGGCTTCGACAGCTCCTATGTAGTTGCCACACATATACAGATCTTGCACTTTGCTTGCGTAGATAATGGCTACAATTCCTAAAGGAAGACAACAACAAACGGTAGAGAGAACTGCCCACACCATGTGTGAGTCGGGACATGGTTGCATGGGGCTGCCTGGATAGGGTTGTTGCGCATTGTTTGTATGGGGTGGGGGAGGTGGAGTTGTGTTAGAACTTCGTGTACAAATAAAATCTTGGAGTTCGCGGATGTTTCCGGCACGTGTCCAATTATCCATGCCACTACACCAAACCAAGGTTTCGGCTGTTACATCGTAAGCATAGAATTGTTGTGGAGAGATAGGTCCTTGTTGTTGGTTGTTTTTGTCTAAGTAAAAATATTCGTTCATTGTTCAATTTTTTTATATTCGAATCTACAGATAGATAAATTGTTTGCATCAGATGCCTAAAATATTACGCACAATGCCCCATGTTATAAATAGCACCAAATAGAGCAAACCCGCCTTTTGACTTTCGAAAATCTTTCGGCATTGCATTTGCCATTTTCCCCACATAGCCCATTCTGTGAGGGCAAGGCATAGGAGGTAGGGGAGGGAGTAGATTAGGAAGAGGTTGTAGTTGATGGCTTCTGCCCAATGTCCATGTAATGCTGCATGCAGGGCTCGTTGGAAACCACATCCTGGGCAGTCCCATCCGGTGAGGCATTTTGTGGGACACTTGGGCACCCATGTGTAGTCGGTGGGGTTTAAAAAATAAAGTGTCATGCCTACGGTGATTGCCACCAACAGAGTGAGGATTCGCGTGTGTTGGCGTGCGAATTTAAAAACACTTGTTATGCTTTTAGAAATGTGCTTCGCCTTGCTCGTTGCCACAGGGGGTGGTGGGCACGTTCGGTTCGGGGTTTTCTGCATTCTTTTCGGTGGGGGTGTTTACGTCAGTTTGCGAGGGGTCGTTTCCTGTAAGTTTGTTGAGCAATGCTTGCACGTCGTGTTGCACTTGTTGGTATTGCGGACAGTCGGTATAGACGGTGTGTTTGCGCATCATCTCCTCGATGCTTCCTGTGGCATTTTGGTAAGCCGAAAGTTCGTTTTGCATTTGCACATTGTGTTCAGCCAAGCGCTTTATTTCGCGTTCACGTTCGCGACGTAGTTGTTCGCATACCTCAGTGAGAAGTGGATATACGATGCCATCGAAGAGGTCGTGACCGCGCATATAAAGATAGGTTGTTTCGGGGGTAAGCCCTAATTGCAACAATTCCTCGCGCAGAGGTTTGTAAGTTTGGCGTCCTTGCGGATATTGTTTTTGCAGTCGATTGATTTTAGAGTTCACCACATGGCGCAGTCGTTCAAGCGTTTGTTCGGGATGATAAAAATTGATGTTTTGCAGTTGCACGATGTGGAAGAAATCGAGCATGGAGAATTGTTTGTATGTGCCATAGCGGTAGCACCACACATTCCACACAAACAAGGGCCAGATAATGGTGGAATAGTTACGCAGAAATTCCTCAAAATTAAATATGTGGCGGTCGTTGAGTGTAGCCATTACACACACTGTTTGCAATGCAGGGGCATAGCATTGAAAGTTTTCGATGGCATAGACGTATGTGTGGAATACGTAAGGATTATTGCACACCTCAGCCGAAGCAAATGTAGCGCCTTGCATCAGGTAGTCGTAGTCAGCATCTACACAAGCAATCATGCACTTGCCCAGTCGTGCTCCGAGATCATTGGCAAGTGCTATTTTTTTGCCTTTGCAGAGCGAGGTGCGCGAGGGCAACATAACCTCAAAATAATATTTGTCTGTTTCGAGCGGTCGCAACAAATTGCTCCAAAAAAATACATCGTCGTAACTTTCGACGTATGCCACAATGCGCTGACGAGCGTTACGTCCGCCCAAACGGTTCATTGCACTGATATACGAGGAGTTGATATACGACGTTAATGGTCCATGCTTTTTGCCTCCATCTTCGGTCTTGGGTTGTGGACGTGATGGAGAACGGTCGTCGCGTGTGGTAGTTTTATGGTGACGATTCGCCTTTTTATATAGCCGCTCTTGTTTGAGCTTTTTATATTCTTTGTTTCGCATGGTGAAATCTCTTTTAAAGGGGTGCAACCTATCTTTACACCGTGATATCCCCAACTTCGGTTACCGCGTCTTCCCACCCATCCATGATGAGAGCGGGCGAATGTGTGGTAAGCATAATTTGTGCGTTAGGGTTCAGTTCGCGCACCAACGAAATAAGGCGTTTTTGCCATTCAAAGTGTAGGCTTGCTTCGGGCTCATCCATAAATAGCACATAGTGCTCTTGGTCTTCGGTGAGAGCGGTAAGCAAGATAAGCAGAATTTGTTTTTCGCCACTCGAGAGTAAGTAGGGCGGTAGTTTTTCGTTGTACTGAATGAACTGTAACTCATTGCTTTGTCGGTCAATGCGTTTCCCAGTTTCGGCAAACAGTTCGTCGACCATATCTTGGAAGCGTGTTTTAAGGTTTGCCGCCTCGGTCGCTTTTTCGCGTGCTTCGGGGTCACCACTTGTGAGCAGGGCAATCATGCGGTTGCCCACATTCACTTGGTAGTCAAGATATCGACGTTGAATGAGATAAAGTTGCCAATCGAGTTCTGTGACAATGCGTGCATCGGTAATAGAACCCGAGTTTTCAAAATTCACCATTTGACGGTCGAAACTTCGAATCACGTCATAATGAATGCCTGTAGCATCGCTGGGCTCAAAGTCAATCTTTACGCCCAAGCGTCGTGTGCCTTGTAGGTCGCCCGTGGTGGGCACGGTGCGTAGGTGCTGCACCAATCGGTTCAAGATGGTGCTTTTACCTGCACCATTATGTCCGCTCAGCACATTCACATCGGGGCGCAGTTGCCACACGATGTGCTTGTGTCCGCTCCAAAGGCTCGATATTTCTATACGATTGATATAATCGGCAAATTTAATCATGGCAGATTCTTTTTAATTATTTCCCACAAAAGTAGCGAGTATTTGGCAATCGTGCAAGTTTTTTGAAAGTAAAAATGAAGTATGAAGTATTATAAAGTATTGAGGTGTTCCCAATTCCGACGGTATATTTACCATATCGCTCTTCGTTCGGTTTTCGTTCGGTTTTCGTTCGGTTCTCGTTCGATTCTCGTTCGGTTCTCGATCGATTCTCGTTCATCCTTCGTTCATCCTCCGTTCATTCTCCGTTCGGGAATCGAAGATCGATCGAAGATTGATCGAAGAATGAACGGAGAATCATCGGAGGCAAGACGGAGATGTGTCGAAACTCTAGTGAGAAACCAAGAGAAAGACGATTCGAACAAAAACTTTATTTTTAATCACTTAGATTCAAATTATTAGGGCCAGAACATTTAATGAATTTTGCGCGATGTACTAAAAAAATGCGGGGCGTTCGTCGATTAAAACAGGCCATTTGTCTATTTTTAGTATCAAAACAGGGGCGTAGATTAAACCTTCGTGGTAATTTTGCATCTGATTTTATGTATGCCACCCAAAAATACGCGTAATTTGGGATGGAGTAGACAGCAATTAAACAAGAAACTAACACAATAACAACCCGATAAATGAAAAGAAAATTTTGGTTCTTCATCCTATCGTTTGTCATGAGCCTTGGGGCTATGGCGCAGCAATGGGTGTTGACAGGAACTGCCGTAGATGGCAAGACCAAAAATCCAGTAGACTTTGCTTCGGCTGTGTTAATGCGCACAGACAGCACTGCTGTGATGGCAGCTACTACCGATGAAAATGGGGCATTTAAATTGGTGGGCAAAGAAGCTGGTAACTACATCGTAAAAATTTCGTATGTAGGCTTTAAACCTTTTACGCGCAATGTGAAGTTGACCACCGAACAAGATAGCATCAGCTTGGGCACATTGGCTATGCAGAGTAACGACCGTGTGTTGGGATCGGCTACGGTTACTGCCACTGCCTCGCGTGTGGAACAAAAGGGTGATACCACCATGTTCTCGGCTTCGGCATATCGTGTGCCCACGGGCTCTACACTCGAGGCTTTGGTGAAACAGTTGCCTGGTGTGGAAGTTGACGACAATGGGGGCATTAAATGGAATGGTAAAACCGTGCAAGAGTTCTTGATTAACGGTAAGGACTTTTTTAAGGGCGACACCAAAACTGCCATGAAGAATTTGCCCACGGAGTTGGTGAGCAAAATTAAGGCTTACGATAAGAAAAGCGACTATACAGAGCAAACAGGTATTGACGATGGCGAAGAAACCACTGTGCTCGACATTGCGACAAAACGCGAATTGAACGAATCGTGGGTGTCGAACATTGACTTAGGTTATGGTAGTCACGATCGCTATTCTACACGTTTCTTTGGTTCACGTTTTACAGACAAGACACGTGTCACGACATTTGGCTCGTTGAATAATACGAACGACCAAGGTTTTGGCGGTCCGCGAGGATTTGGTGGCGGTAGCAACGGACTTACGGCTTCGAAAACAGTCGGTTTGGACTTCTCGTGGGAAAATGGCAAGCAAAAGCGCGAGGCAGGACGTTTGCAACTCGGTGGTTTTGCTCTTTACTCACATACGAGCAGCGATGCTGTAAGTACTTCGAACTCAGAAACCTTTTTAAACGCAGGCAAAGGTTCGTCTTTTGCCAATAGTTTTAGTTTTAATGGTTCGCATCGTACGAGCGTGATATCACGTTTTAAATTAGAATGGAGCCCCGACTCAATGACCAATATCAATTTTCAGCCACGCTATAATTATGTAGAGTCGCGTAATAGTGGCACCTCGAGTTCGGCAACCTTTAACCAAAATCCTTATGAGTTAGAGGGCATGGTAAGTCCGCTTGATAGTATCTTTGCACAGGTAGCTGCAGAGCGTTACAACACCGCACTTTATGGCATGATGGTGAATACGAACCAACGCATGTCGAAGGGCGATAGCAAATCGCATGCTATTAGTGCCAATTTGAACATTGTGCGTCGTCTTTCATCGAATGGTAGAAATGTGTCGTTGCGTGCAAGTGGTGGTTACACCAAGAGCGAAAACAACTCTTATGCCATTTCAGACATTCGCTATAACACCGTGACTAACCCTACGAACACGGGTAGCAACTTGAATCAATATAGCACCACACCTGGCAAAAACTATAATGCCTCTGTGCGTTTGGGCTATGTAGAACCCTTGGGGAACAATTGGTTTGGCGAGGTGCGCTATGAGTATAGCTACAAATATAACAAGAGTGACCGTTCGCGCTATAACTTAAACGAGTTGTTGCAGCAAGACGTTGACTTGGTTGGACCCTATAACCAAAAGTTTGGCAGTCTTACGGATTATCCTGAATTAGGTTCGTTGCCTTTGGCATACGGCAATTTGAGTGTAAACGACATTCTTAATTTGGTGCGCGATGCCAATAACTCGCAATATGCCACTTATAAATATTCAAACCACTCGGCTACACTCGGTGTGCGCTATAACACATCAGCCATTCGCTTTAACGCAGGTGTAGACTTTGACCCCGAACATACCACAATGGCATATAACCGTCCGAGTCAGCTCGACACAGTGGTTACACGCAGTGTGTTTAATGTTTCGCCACAGGTACGTTTCCGTTACAGATTCTCAAAAACAAACAGTTTGGATATTAACTACCGTGGTTCGTCATCACAACCTTCGATGACCGACCTCTTGGCTGTGGTAGATGATTCAAACCCCTTGAACATCTCGATGGGTAACCCGGGTTTGAAACCTTCGTGGAACAACAACTTCCGTATTAACTATAATGGCTACAATGCTACGCGTCAGCAAGGCATTATGGCAGGTGTGGATGGTTCGTTTACACGTAACTCTATTTCGAACCGTATGGTTTATGACGAAACAACGGGTGTGCGCTACATGCGTCCTGAAAATATCAATGGCAACTGGAATGGTCGAGGCATGTTGATGTTCAATTCGGCTATGGGCAAAGAAAAATTGTTCAACATAACCACTCATACCTCTTTGAGCTATGACAATGCAGTGAGCTATGTGAGCAGCCGTTCGTCGAATGCGACAACTTTTGCTATGCCTTATGGCAACTTGATGCCTTTGGCAAATGCTACGGCAGAGGAAGAACATAACTATGCTTATTACAATAATATATTTAACTCGGCAGCTTCAGCCTCAGAAAAGAATACCACACGTACGCTTGGTGTGAGCGAAAACTTGAGCTTGTCATTCCGTAAGTCGTGGTTTGATGTGGGTTTGATTGGTAAACTTAACTACCAACATGCACGTGCCACAGTGCAGGATAACGCAAATATGGACACATGGAGCTTTGCGTATGGTGCAAATGCGAATTTCATCTTTGACTTTGGATTGAGCATTTCTACAGATATCAGCATGAGCTCACGTCGTGGTTATGTGGCTTCGTCAATGAATACAAACGAGTTGTTGTGGAATGCACAAATTGCACAGTCGTTCTTGAAGAATAAGGCAGCAACAGTGAGTTTGCAGTTCTACGACATTTTGCAAAAGCAGAGTAACATTAGTCGTGTGCTCACAGCTACACAACGCACAGACTCTTGGAATAATGCCATCAACTCTTACTTCATGGTTCACTTTATTTATAAGTTGAACATCTTCCCTGGTGGGGGTAGCAGTAAGAAGAATGATAAGGATGACGATCGTCCTGGTCCTCCTGATATGCGTGGTCCTGGGGGTATGCCTATGCGTCCTGGTGGTGGAAGCCGACCGGGTGGTATGCCTGGTTTCCGCGTCATGTAAGATTAAAATTAAGAAAAGTTATGAGGTTGTAAAGTTACCATTGATAGTAACAATACAACCTCATAACTTTTTTAGTACTAAAACTGAATTTTAGTGCTATTGTACGGTGAAATAAATTGTGTCGCCATAACTTGTGCCAATGCCATTTCGTGCGTATGCCACGGCATAATAGGTGCCTTTGCCCAAAGAGTCGGTGTGGGCAGTAAAGGTGGTAGTTGCAGAGTCGGCTACGGCTTTCGCGTTTAATGTGTCGTTTCCATAATTAAAGCCACACTCGCGCAACGAACTGTTGGGAGATGCGCTGACATGCCCTGTAAGCCATACCGAATCGCCTTGTTGGGTGGCTACGCCAGTGTGTACGGTTGGGGCAAAAGGTTGCTCGCCACTGCGATTTTCGCCACAGGCTGTGAGCAACTGCGCAGAAAGGGTGATAGATGCAATAATGTAAAAAAGATGTTTCATGAGTCGTAGTGGATTGTCAATCGTAAAACATGTTGTGTGGTGTTGTCGATGCGTGGCGTATTGTCGGCACGTTCGCCAACTAACCATACAATTCCCGCTTCATCGGCTACTACAAGAGAAAGGGCTTTTTCAATGCGCGAAAAATGGCGATTGGTCATGTAGTCGCTTAAAAGTTGGCTGCCTTTCATGCCAAAAGGACTGAAGCGTTCGCCTTGAAGGGGTACCCTTATTTGTAATGCACCTTGTAGTTTGTCGGCATCGAAAAGCACGGTTTGCGGGGGACATTTCAGCGTTTTTAGGGCATCAATTTGCAATAATTCTGCCACAAGGTGTGCATGGGGTAGAAGGGTGGTGGTGCTTTTATTCACTGCTTGAGGCAATGTGATGTATTGTGCTTGCAAGGGTTGAGGCTTGGGGCCAAAAATAAGATGCTGTTCGCTACGTGTAACAATAGCGTGGGCATTTTCTATAATCCCGCCTACACGCATTTGCAAAGCATCTTGTATTTGTGCATCCATAAAAGCCAAGGGCGTCAATAACTCGCGTAATACGGCGTGTGGGTGCGAAAGCGCATGGAGTTTGTCCCAACTTAAAAATGTATAAGCGCTTAGGGCTTTTGTACCCTTTTGCATTTCACATTTTTGGCAAAGGTGCGCAATGGCTTCGGCATACACGCTTTGTGTTTCAGTAAGGTGGTGAGTCATTTGGTTAATGGCTTGTACAACCTTAGGGTTGAGGCGTTGCAATAGTGGAAGTACTTCGTGACGAATGCTATTGCGGCGGTATTGCACATCGGCATTGGTGCTATCGGTGACGTAATTCTGTTGGTGCGCGTCGAGGTATTGCAGAATGTCGGCTTTGGTCCACGACAATAAGGGACGGTAGATGGCAAAGCCTTGTTTGTGGCTAAGCTGTTGCATGCCGGTGAGTCCTTGTAGTCCTGTGCCACGCACAAGGTTGAGTAAAATGGTTTCGGCATTGTCTTCTTGATGATGTCCCACGGCAATGGCTTGGCAACCTGTTTGTGCTAACAAGGTTTTGAACCAAGTGTAGCGTAGTCGTCGAGCAGCCATTTCGATGCTTTCGCCTGTGCTTTCAGCCTCTTGTGTGGTGTTGAAATGTGTGACAAAAAGCTTAATATTGAGCCGCTCACACAGCAAACGTACAAAGTGCTCGTCGCGGTTACTTTCTTCGCCACGTAAGTGAAAATTACAGTGTGCCGCAGCAGCAACCTCGCCTTGGTTGTGTAGCCAAAGCAAAAGACACACGGAGTCGGCTCCGCCAGAAAGGGCTACAATATATTTTGCCATAATGATGTGTGGAGTTTGTGGTTCGTACTTTGGCTTCTTGTTGGGGATGGTAGATTAAAATGTGAGATGAACGATGGGAGACAATGCGTGGGGCATTAATATGCGACTTCCACATTGAAACCTGCATCACGCACTTTTTGGGCAATACGGTCTAATTCTTCGTGAGTAGCTTTGCGCAAGTCAGGGTCGGGTGTTTCGCGATCGATGGTGTAGACCATTACTTGTTGTGGTCGAATGCTTTTAACGGCTTCGAGCCACGGATTGACATAGAGGTCGGTAGTGTTGTCGACACTCTTGCCTTGGCTTGTGCCCTTCATAAAGAGCGACTGAATGATGACGTGTCCGTTGAACGAGCGAAGGGCTTCGATGATTTGTGCCACATCGTAATGTCCCGTGGGGCGGTCTACACGCTGAATGTAGTCGGCATCTACCGTGTCGAGTTTAAGAATGTTGTTGTCAACCTTCATTAAAGCAGCATGCACCTCAGGCCGAATGGCAAAGGTGGAGTTGCTGAGTACACTCACTTTGGCTTGTGGAAAATATTGATTACGCAGTGCTAGGGTGTCGTCTATAATACCCGCAAAATCAGGGTGTGCAGTGGGTTCACCATTCCCTGCGAATGTAAGTACATCGGGTTTAGGTCCATTCGCTGCCATGTCTTTTAATTGTGCTTCGAGCGCTTGTGCCACTTCTTTACGTGTGGGGCGGTGCAATTTGGGACGATGGTCGCTATTGTAACCACATTCGCAATAAACACAGTCGAAGGTACACACTTTGCCGTCGGCAGGCATCAAGTTAATGCCTAACGAAACACCAAGGCGGCGACTGTGAATGGGACCGAAGATAGGTGAGGGGTAAACAATGCCCTTGTGACCTTTGTTTTCAGGATAGCCGTTTGACATAATTGTTTACTTGTTTATATAGAAAAATGTGTGTGATATAAAAAGCAAAAAGAGATTTCCCGAAACATGTGCTTGGGGAAACCTCTTTTTATTTCGGAATCTTGTTTGAAGATACCATAAAGTGCGGTGCACTGTTCGCAAAAAATTATGCGTTAACAGCGGTGCGCTTTTCTTTGATACGAGCCTTCTTGCCTGTGAGGGCACGGAGGTAGTAGAGCTTAGCGCGACGTACCTTACCTACCTTGTTCACCTCGATGCTTTCGATGTTCGGTGATTCAATGGGGAAAATACGTTCTACACCGATAGTACCAGACATCTTGCGCACTGTGAAGCGCTTCTTCTCCTGGTGACCATTGATTTTGATAACAACGCCGCGATACAACTGGATACGCTCCTTGTTACCTTCGACGATTTTGTATGCTACGGTAATAGTGTCACCAGCTTTGAACTTGGGGAACTGCTTGCCTGTAGCAAAAGCTTCTTCAGCAATTTTAATTAAATCTGCCATTTTGTTGATGGGTAATTAAATGTATTGTTGTCCGTCCCGACCCAGCTTAACGGGGAACTCTGCATCCCGACAGAGGCTTGGTGGAAAAGCGGTGCAAATTTACGACTTTTTGCTTGTATGGCAAATCTTTTCGCTATTATTTTATGTTTTCTTATTGATTTTCTGTAGTTTAGTGGCTTTCTCCCACATTCTTTAGTTTACAGAAGTGTGCTTGCAACTGTCATAAAGTTTTTTATAAAACTTATGTTTACACAATGTGGCTGCTGAACCAAGGATGATGAGTTTGTAGCGAGCACGCGTAATTACCACGTTCATACGGCGTAAGTCGTTCAAAAAACCGATTTGTCCTTCTTCGTTTGCACGTACCAAACTCACAAGTATCACGTCGCGTTCTTGTCCCTGAAAAGCATCGACGGTGTTTACCGTAATTTGTTTGCGTAAGGGACGTAAGTAGTCATCTTTCTTGATGAGACTACGCAAATATTGCACCTGTGCACGATAGGGCGAAATAATGCCAAAGTCAATGCGTTCTTCTATGAGTCGGTGCCTACCAAATCGTTGTGCATAATTGTGCAAAGCTTGTAGCGTGAGTTGGGCTTCGGCTTTGTTGATGCGACCATAAGAGTTGCCTATAAATTGTTCGTGGTTATCGTCAACGCATTCGGCTGTGTCTATCCACACCAACGAATCGTCAATATCGTCGAGCAATGAGCGATGTTTCACTTCGGGGGCTGCTTGTAATTGTCCTTGATAAAACCAATCGGACGAAAAACGCATTAACGCTTCGTTCATGCGATATTGCACTTGTAGCAAACGCACACATTCGGGTTTGTTTGCTGCAATTTGTTCCATCAGCGTAACGGCTAATCCGCTACGAGCAGCCTCCACACATTTAATGGTGGGTGGCAGTTGTTGGTGGTCACCAGCAAAAATCACACGATCCGCCTTTTGCAGTGGAATCCAGCAAGCGGCTTCAAGGGCTTGGGCGGCTTCGTCTATGAAGAGTGTGTGAAAGTGTTGCCCTGTGAGTAATTGATGGGCAGCCCCTGTAAGCGTGCAAGCTATTACGCGACTTTGGTCGAAAAGATGATGACGAATGCGCATCTCAAGTTCATCAGCCCGTTCGCGTAAACGACTTATTTTTTGATGGAAATTTTCGCTGCGCGATTTACGTGGTTGACTATAAAGTTGACGTATGCTGCGTCGTATTTGCCAAAGGTCGGGATAGTCGGGGTGCGACTCAAAGCGATGCTCATAAGTGTGGGCAAGCATCTCTTGTGTCACACGGCTGGGGTTGCCTATGCGCAACACCGAAATGCCACGTTGACTGAGTTGTGCGCACATCCAATCTACTGCAGTGTTGCTTTGTGCACAAACTAATACCTGTGGCTCGCGTCGCAACACCTCGCTCACGGCTTCAACCATAGTGGTGGTTTTGCCTGTTCCCGGTGGTCCATGCACAATCAGTACATCTTTGGCTCTTAGCACATCGCGCACAGCCTGCTCTTGCGAGGCGTTGAGCCAAGGTAGACGCAAGGGTATGGCTGGCTCTGCTGACCAACTTGCGGGCGCTGCTGTATGGAATATATCGCGCAATGCAGCCAACCTATTGCCTTTTGCTTCGCCCACATGATGTAGTGCATCAAGCATCACACGATAAGAATAGTCGTCAAAATGTAGTTGTACACCGAGTTTTTCTACGGATTGTAATTGTGCCAAAGCACCCTCGCCAGGCAACTCTACCACCATTCGGTCGGTCTCTGAAAAACTCACTGTGCCTTGAAATGGAAGGTAGTGCAAAAGTCCTGCCCCATCTTGCGAAAAAAAGCACACTGGCCGTCCGTATTCAAAGTTATGATCAATGTCGGAGTCGGGAGTGCGCATTATTTCTACCACGAAGCGATCGAGCGAGTTGTAATAGCCTCGTCCTGTACTGACAGGGAACCAGCAATCACCACGTTTCACTTTGCGGTCAACGCCCATAAGCTCGGTGTCGCGCTGAAAGGCTTTTTTCTCGCATTCATATTCCATTTTGAGCAACTCTATTTGTCGCGCAATAGAGAGGTTCTGTTTCATGCTTTCTATGTTTCTTGTTTTTTGGGGGAAGATTTATTCATTCACTTATTGAACATCTACTTAATAGCTCACATGTTCAACACTCACCCCAATCATAGCCTTCTCGCCAATTTTAAATTCGGCAGCAGCACCTATGCGGTCGCGAGGAATATCGAAGAATACGGGGAAGGGTTCGCGTCGCCAAGGATAAAGAGATGTCTGTTTCGGTAGAAAAGATTTTTGACCATAAGCATACACGTTGATATTCTCGTTAACCTTATAAGCTAATACGCCCCCCACACCTACATCTGTGCGTCGCCAACTTCCCCAATCAAAGTTCGTGGCAGTAATGCCTGCAGCAAACGAGAGCTTTTTGGTTAGAGGCATCACATAAGCAAAGGCAGCCGACTGACCAAAGCCCACACCGCGGGGTGAATGTTTACCCAATCCAGCCGTAAGGCTCATGCCAAATTGTGCATTAAATCCCTCATGCAGTCGCCAACCAAAGTCGCTTCCTACATAAGGTGCATAACCACCCAAACCATAGCCACCCATGTTCACCATAGGGGTGTTCCAAGGCAATGAAAGCTCGTTTGCCTTTTCACCAGCAAGCGAAAGACTGTCCGCATCAGCTGCTAACGAGTCGCGGTGCATTTTCATAAAAGCATCGTCCCATTCGCGGTGTTGCACCTGATTGTCGGTTTGAGCTTCAGCATATATTGGTGCTGTTAGGGCAAACAAACTCAATATGATAAATTGCACAAATTTTGTCATTGTCGTAAATCTTAGATTAGGATGCAAATGTAGGTAGAAAATACGAATGACTACACAAAAAAGCTATTAAATAAGCCAAAGTAGATTTTAATTTTATATTTTTGCGCCCAAGAAAATAGATTTTAGTAAATGAAGTTGTCTATACTTTTCTGACGAAGTTTAGGTAACTCAATAAGACCCGATAATATGAACAATAAAATACGTTTAATAACCGCTATTCTGTGGATGGCTTCTGTCATAATGTATGCAGGCACCCCTTGGCTAAAAAAGCCTTTACGTTTTGTTGAGGCAGACAGCGTAATAACTTGGGGATATGACGGACGTGACTTTAGACGTACTGCATTCACGACAGACTCCACTGCACAACCTCTTCCAACGCGTCTCACACGTAGTGCTTGGAATAATCGTAAAATCGCCTATCAACGTTGGCAAGAAACATCCTCTCAGCGTAACCTCGTAGGCGGGGTGGGCGATGCTCAAACCGAAAGTCAAGGCATAGCCGCAGCACGCTGGGTGGAACAGGCACAAAGCCTTTTTTTGATGCAAGGCGATGCTGCATATATTGACTGCATAGAACGAGCATTGTTTAATGCAGTGATGCACACCGCACAAGACACAACCGACCTAGCAGGAAGCATCGACCGCAAAATAGCCGCTGCCCAACTCCTTGCCTTTCCTGCTTGGATGTATGCCACAAAGGGCACCACCGATTTGTATATCAACCTTTATGCCAATGCCACGTCAAACATTCGTTGGGGCGATACTACCTTTTCGCTCGACCAAATCACCGATATGCCTGTGTCGGGTTCAGTAAAATTTCGTTTCAATGGCATGGGTAAGGGGCTGCGCTTTAAAGTGCATTTGCGTATGCCCGAGTGGACGGGTATGCGTAAAAATACGCCCTATGTCTATGTAGGAGGCGAACCACAACAGCCCACGGTATATGTAAACGGACATGAGGTAGATCCACTACAAGTCGACGGAAAAGGTTACGTAGTGATAGATCGTGTTTGGCGTTCGCTCGAAGAAATTTATATAGATTTTCCCTTGCATGCGCAATACGTGTTGCCTGCATCTACTCCCACCGACCATTTGCACGCGCCTATTCACGGACGTGCTGCATTGCAATGGGGACCATTGGTTTATTTAGCCGGTAGTGCCAATGCACCACAATATTTTATGCCTACGCAACCTGTTAATCCCACCGATGGTCTTAGTCGTTCGGGTTATCCAATCCTACAAGGCACCTTCTACAATACGCAAGGCGTGCCACAAGATGCCCAAGCCCCAGCAAATCGTTTTGTAGTGCAGCCCTATTGCGACTAAACACACAATTCGCTTTGACTTCACTTAATATTACAGGAATCCCTTGCACAGCATGCCGTGCAAGGGATTTTTATAATTTAAGCTTGTGCATAAGTTGCTACATCCTCGGGCGAGAGATTCATCACGAAAGTATGATGCTTAGCAATTTCTGCTTCAACAAAATTCGCATATACGCGAACACTCTTACCAAAGAGTTCGGCGTTCTCGTTTGCGTTGTGCAACAACAAATGCAACATGATTACGCTGGCAGCCATTTCCATGAGGTGGCGTGCGCAAAGATCGTGGAATGCTGGATCGGCAGCTTCCTTTACGCGGTTTGTAGCCTCTTCAAACTTGTCAGCCATAGCCTTGGCACGAGCTTGAATAGCCTTAAACTCATCGCTAACCACAGCCTCTTCAAACTCGCGCATCTGAGCCAAGTAAGAACCGTTTGTTACATAGCGAATCGCAGCAACTACTTGCAACTGTGTTGTACCTTCATAAATCGATGTAATGCGTGCATCGCGATAATAGCGCTGAATGGGATATTCCATCATGAAGCCCGAACCGCCATGAATTTGCAAACCATCGTATGCGTTTTGGTTGCAATATTCAGAGTTCATACCCTTAGCAAGCGGTGTGAGTGAGTCTGCCAATTTAGCATACTTCTTCTGCTCTTTGCGTTCTTCGGGTTCCAACTTGCGTTCGCGAGCAATGTCGTCGAGTGCTTTATAAATGTCTACGTAGCGTGAGCATTGGTAGAGTAGGGCACGTCCTGCGTCGAGTTTTGCTTTCATCAATGAAAGCATATCGTAGACAGCGGGGAAATTGATGATGGCTTTGCCAAACTGCTCACGGTCGCGTGCATAAGCCAATGCTTCGTTGTAAGCAGCTTGTGAGATACCTACACTCTGTGCGGCAATGCCCAAACGAGCACCATTCATCAATGCCATTACATATTTAATAAGACCTAATTTGCGGTCGCCACAAAGTTCGGCATGAGCGTTTTTGTAAACAAGTTCGCAAGTAGGACTACCATGAATACCCAATTTGTTTTCAATGCGGCGCACGTTTACACCACCTTGGTTCTTGTCGTAAATAAACATCGACAAACCACGACCATCAGTAGTACCCTCTTCAGAACGAGCCAATACCAAGTGAAGGTTCGCATCGCCATTGGTGATAAAGCGCTTCACACCATTCAGCAACCAGCAGCCCTCTTCTTCGCTATAAGTAGCCTTAAGCATCACGCGCTGCAAGTCAGAACCAGCATCAGGCTCAGTCAAGTCCATCGACATCGTTTCGCCCGCACAAATACGTGGAATAAAACGATTGTGTTGGTCTTCGTTGCCAAATTCATAGAGCGTTTCAATGCAGTCTTGCAAACTCCAAATGTTGCCAAAACCAGCATCGCTTGCAGCCACTAACTCGGCACACATGGTGTAGGGAGTGATGGGGAAGTTCAAACCACCATATTTACGTGGCATCGTCATGCCATTCAGTCCTGCCTTCACCATAGCGTCAAGGTTTTCGGCAGTACCACTGGCATAATATACGCGGTCGCCTTCATGGTGCGGACCCTCAATGTCCACTCCTTCGGCATTATCAGCAATAGTCGTACCAGCCAACTCGCCCGTAATGTCTAACACACGGTCGTAGTTGTCCATAGCGTCCTCAAAGTCGAGTGGCGCATAGTCAAATTCGTCTTTATCGCGGAAATTGCGTTCTTTCAGTTCCACGATGTGCTTCATAAGCGGATGGTTCAGCTCGAAGCGCAATTCTGCGTGGTCAGTATAATTGTTTGCCATTGTCTCTACTTGCTATTTGCTTTGTAATACTTAATCATCTTAGGAACCACTTCTTCTACAGAGCCAGTGATAATGTAGTCAGCAATTTGGTTGATGGGAGCTTCGGGGTCAGTATTGATAGAGATAATAATACCACTCTCTTTCATACCAGCCACGTGCTGAATGGCACCACTAATGCCACAGGCAATATATACCTTGGGACGTACCGTAACACCTGTTTGTCCAATCTGCAAATCGTGCTCACAAAAACCAGCATCCACGGCAGCACGGCTCGCGCCCACTTCACCATGAAGTTCCTCAGCCAACTTACGAAGCAAGTCAAAACCCTCCTTGCTACCTACGCCGTAGCCACCAGCCACTACAATGGGTGCACCCTTCAGGTTATTCTTAGCTTTCTCTACATGGCGTTCAAGCACCTTTACCACATAGTCTGTTTCGGGCACAAACTTAGCCACATCCTCATATACAACTTCGCCTTGGTAGTTATCGTCTACCTTTTCAGCCTTCATTACGCCCGAACGCACCGTAGCCATTTGTGGACGATGGTCAGGGTTTACAATCGTGGCAACAATGTTACCGCCAAAGGCAGGACGAATTTGATAGAGCAAGTTATCGTAGTGCCTCTTATTCTTCTTATCGTCAAAGTCACCAATCTCAAGCGCTGTGCAGTCTGCCGTCAAACCGCTTGTAAGCGATGACGACACACGCGGACCTAAGTCGCGACCAATCACCGTAGCACCCATCAAGCAAATTTGTGGATGCTCTTGTTTAAACAAATTCACAAGAATACTTGTGTGAGGCTTCGAAGTGTAAGGGAAAAGTCCCTCAGCATCAAACACATGGAGCTTATCTACACCATAAGAGAGAATCTCCTTTTCTACCAAGCCCTTAATGCCCGATCCAGCCACAATAGCCTCGAGCTGCACGCCAAGTTGGTTGGCGAGTTTACGACCCTTCGTAAGCAGCTCATACGAAACCTCTTCAACCTGAGTCTTATCTAATTCGCAATATACAAATACGTTGTTCATAGCGATATTTTTCTAATATTTAAAGAGTGAATGTGCTCCATCAGAGCAAAAAGCCCCCTAAGCACACCCGTCCTATTACCCAATCGTGTGGCTGTCTAACAATTCTTTAATCAAGTTCTCCACATCAGCGTCTCCGCCTGTGAGGCGTTTACTCTCCTTGGCTTTAAACACAATGTTTTGCACCGCCTTCACCTTTGTGGGTGAGCCAGCCAAACCACATTGGTTCAAGTCACCATCCACGTCTGCCACGCTCCACTGTGCAATAGTCAAATAAGGTTTCTTCTCATACTCTTCAGCATAAGCCAATCCCTCAGCAGGGCGCTCCATCGGAGCCGAAGCACGCTTATATTTCATCACCAACTTCGCATTGCGCGGACGGCATGGGGCAGCATCACCGTTCACAGTCAGCAAAATAGGCATTGGAGCTACTACACGTTCGGTGCCTCCATCAATGTGGCGAGTCACCACCACTTTGCCATCCTTCACCTCGTCTACATGCGTCACATAAGTCACTTGGTTCAAGTCCAACTTCTGAGCCACCTGCGGACCCACCTGTGCCGTGTCACCGTCAATAGCCTGACGACCACCTATCACAATGTCGGGAATGCCAATTTTCTTAATAGCCTGAGCCAAAGCATAGCTTGTAGCCAACGTGTCGGCACCTGCAAAGGCACGGTCTGTTAGCAAGTAACCACCATCGGCGCCACGATAAAGGCCTTCACGAATCACTTCCGTAGCACGCGGAGGACCCATTGTTAAAATGTGTACCGAAGAACCTGGGTGCTGCTCTTTAAGGCGCAATGCCTGTTCAAGAGCGTTCAAGTCTTCTGGATTGAATATGGCTGGCAGAGCGGCACGATTTACAGTGCCCTCAGGAGTCATCGCGTCTTTACCCACATTGCGGGTATCGGGTACTTGCTTTGCAAGCACAACAATTTTCAGACTCATATTTTTTCTTTATAATTGATATTAATATTATGTGTTCAATAGAGATTTTGCCACACCCGTCCGAGTGAGTTAACAACTGTGACACGGCAAATTTAGTCTTTTCTGCTAACTATGCAAAGCAAACCCACCTATTTTTTTCAACCTCCCCCATTTACCCACAAAAGTAATAGCATGGTGTGCCTACACAATTTTTCGAGAGAGGGGGAGAAGACCAACTAAGAAAACTGAAACGCGCTAACTGAAACAATGGTTTTGAAAAAAAAAGTGAACAGCGAAACCCAATATCATCCCGATGAAATTCCGAAGGCATTCCGATATCATTCCGAAGGCAGAGAGAAAGATGGTAAGGTTAAAAT